>Ga0233425_10001434_pt1 | contig 53611 bp, 49 predicted proteins | sample Watercolumn_Towu_2_FD_181712 | JGI IMG/M metagenome (GOLD analysis project Ga0233425, IMG submission 181712) | Freshwater microbial communities from Lake Towuti, South Sulawesi, Indonesia - Watercolumn_Towuti2014_140_MG | ecosystem: Environmental > Aquatic > Freshwater > Lake | place... | reverse complement strand
AGGGCCACCACGTCTGGGACGACCAGGGCAACCGCTACATCGACGGCCTCGCGGGCCTGTTCACGGTGCAGGCCGGCCACGGCCGCACCGAGCTCGCCGACGCCGCCGCCAAGCAGATGTCCGAGCTGGCCTTCTTCCCGCTCTGGTCCTACGCGCACCCGTCGGCCATCGAGCTGGCCGAGCGCCTCGTCAGCTACACGCCCGGCGACCTCAACCGCGTCTTCTTCACCACCGGCGGCGGCGAGGCCGTCGAGACTGCGTGGAAGCTGGCCAAGCAGTACTTCAAGCTGACCGGCAAGCCCATGAAGCACAAGGTGATCAGCCGCAACGTGGCCTACCACGGCACGCCGCAGGGCGCGCTGTCGATCACCGGCATCCCGGACGCGAAGAAGTACTTCGAGCCGCTCGTGCCCGGCACGCACAAGGTGCCCAACACCAACTTCTACCGCGCGCAGCAGCACGGCGACGACATCGAGGCGTTCGGCCGCTGGGCCGCCGACCGCATCGCCGAGGCCATCGAGTTCGAGGGCCCCGAGACCGTCGCCGCGGTGTTCCTCGAGCCGGTGCAGAACTCCGGCGGCTGCTTCCCGCCGCCGCCCGGCTACCTCGAGCGCGTCCGCGAGATCTGCGACGAGTACGACGTCCTGTTCGTCGCCGACGAGACGATCTGCGCGTTCGGCCGCATCGGCGAGATGTTCGCCACGTCGCGCTTCGGCGTCACGCCCGACATCATCACCTGCGCCAAGGGCATGACCTCCGGCTACGCCCCCATCGGCGCGATGATCGCCAGCGACCGCCTGTTCGAGCCGTTCAAGCAGGGCACGAACTACTTCGCGCACGGCTACACCTTCGGCGGCCACCCGGTGTCCGCGGCGGTGGCGCTGGCCAACCTCGACATCTTCGAGCGCGAGGGCCTCAACCAGCACGTGCGCGACAACGAGGACGCCTTCAAGGCCACGCTCTCGAAGCTCCTCGACCTCCCGATCGTCGGCGACGTCCGCGGGGCCGGGTACTTCTACGGCATCGAGCTGGTGAAGGACAAGGCGACCAAGGAGACGTTCAACGACGACGAGGCCGAGCGCCTGCTGCGCGGCTTCCTCTCCAAGGCGCTCTTCGACGCGGGCCTCTACTGCCGCGCCGACGACCGGGGCGACCCCGTCGTGCAGCTCGCGCCGCCGCTGACCATCGGGCAGCGCGAGTTCGACGAGATCGAGCAGATCCTGCGCTCCGTCCTCACCGAGGGCATGAGCATCCTCTAGACCCCACGACGACGGGTCCCTGCGGCGCAGGGGCCCGTCGTCCGGTTTCGGCACCACCTGGGAGAGACGCCCGATGACGCAGCTGCCAGCCCCCGGCTCCACCGAGCGCACCCGCGTGCGCAGGCTGCCGGAGAAGGCCGTGACCGATCGCGCCGTGCTGCACGACGTGCTCGACGCCGGCCTAGTGGCCCACCTCGCCGTGGTCGACGACGACGGGCAGCCCTACGTCGTGCCGGTCGGCTACGCCCGCGACGGCGACCGCGTGCTCCTCCACGGCTCCACCGGATCCCGGCTGTTCCGTTCGCTCGCGGCCGGCGCCCCCACCTGCTTCACCGTGACCCTCCTCGACGGCCTCGTGCTCGCGCGCTCGGCGTTCGAGAGCTCGATGCACTACCGCGGCGCCATGGTGCTCGGCTCGTGCACGCTGCTCGAGGGCGCGGAGGCCGACGACGCCCTGCGCCGCATCAGCGACCACCTGCTCCCCGGCCGGTGGGACGACATCCGCCCGCCGTCGCGCAAGGAGCTCGCGGCCACCCTCGTGCTCTCCCTCCCCCTCGACGAGGCCAGCGTGAAGATCAGCGCCGGCCCGCCCGACGACGACCCCGACGACCTCGACCGCCCGGTGTGGGCGGGCGTCGTGCCGATCCGCGAGGTCTTCGGCGAGCCCGTGCCCGACGAGCGCGGCGCGGCCTACGACGTCCCCGCCTACGTCGAGGGGTGGGCCCGATGAGCCTCGCCGAGCACCGCCGCCTCTCGCTGTGGTGGGACACGCTCCCCGACGACCTCGTCGGCGAGCTGCGCGCCCCGCTCGACGGCAGCACCACGGCCGACGTCGCCATCGTCGGCGGCGGCTACACCGGCCTCTGGACGGCGTACTACCTGTCGAAGGCCGACCCGTCGCTGCGCATCGTCGTGCTCGAGTCGCGCACCGCCGGCTTCGGCGCGAGCGGCCGCAACGGCGGCTGGGCCTCCGCGCTGTTCCCGACGTCGCTGGAGAAGGTGGCCAAGGAGTCGTCCCGCGAGGGCGCGATCGCGCTGCAGCGGGCCATGTTCGACACCGTCGACGAGGTCGGCCGCGTCGCCGCCGCCGAGGGCATCGACTGCCACTTCCGCAAGGGCGGCACCGTCACCCTGGCTCGCACACCGCTGCAGCTCCAGCGGGCGCGCGAGGACATCGAGGGCTTCCGGTCGTGGGGCTTCGGCGAGGACGACGCCGTCCTGCTCTCGGCCGACGAGGCGCGCGAGCGCCTCGCCGCCACCGACGTCCTCGGCGCGACCTACACGCCGCACTGCGCCGCGATCCACCCCGCGCGGCTCGTCCGAGGACTCGCCCAGGCGGTCGAGCGGCAGGGCGTCGTCGTCCACGAGGGCACGAAGGTCACGGCGATCGAGCCGGGCGTCGTGCGCACCGAGCGCGGCGACGTGCAGGCGCGCCACATCGTGCGCGCCACCGAGGCGTGGACCTCGCAGCTGCCGGGCTACGAGCGCGACATCGCGCCCGTCTACTCGCTCATGCTGGCCACCGAGCCGCTGCCCGACGAGGTGTGGGCCGAGATCGGCCTGCGCCGGGGCGAGACGTTCAACGACTACCGCCACCTCATCATCTACGGGCAGCGCACCCTCGACGGCCGCTTCGCCTTCGGCGGTCGCGGCGCGCCCTACCACTTCGGCTCGACGATCCGGCCCGAGTACGACCGCGAGCCCGCGGTCTACGACGAGCTCTGGCACGTGCTGCGCGACCTGTTCCCGGTGCTGTCCGGCCGCGAGATCACCCACACCTGGGGCGGGCCGCTCGGCATCCCGCGCGACTGGTTCCCGACCGTGGCCTACGACCCGGCGACGGGCATCGGCTCGGCCGGCGGCTACGTCGGCGACGGCGTCGCCTCGAGCAACCTCGCCGGCCGCACCCTCGCCGACCTCGTCCGCGGCGAGGCCACCGAGCGCACCGGCCTGCCGTGGGTGAACCGCCGCTCGCGGCGCTGGGAGCCCGAGCCGCTGCGCTGGATCGGCGTCAACCTCGGCCTGCGGGCGATGGGCTCCGCCGACGGCGTCGAGGCCCGCACCCGCAAGCCGGCCAAGCGAGCCGAGCTGCTCGCGCCCTTCCTGGGCGGGCACTGACTGGGCCGGCACTGACCACTCGCGCAATACCCTCTGCGGCAAGGAGAAGACCGTGACCGACCCCGACCTGATGCGCACCATGGTCGTCGCCTACGCCGACGTGCTCGACGGCGCGCTCGAGCCCACCGGCCCGCGCGCCGGCGCCGACGGCGGCGACCCGCAGACCAGCGGCATCAGCTTCTTCGAGGGCCACGGCGTGAGCGTCGGGGTGTGGGAGTGCACGCCGGGCGGCTGGTCGATCACCGACCGCGGCGACACCGAGACGATGCTGCTGCTCGGCGGCCGGGTGCGGATCACCCCGCTCGACGGCGACCCTGTCGAGCTCGGCGAGGGCGACGTGTTCGTCCTGCCGAAGGGCTGGAGCGGCCGCTGGGACGTCCTCGACACGGTCCGCAAGCTCTACGTCATCGCCGAGTAGTCGACTCGGGCGAAACCGCTGGATCTGCTGCGCAGCAAGGGCTTCCCCGCTTCACTGTCCCCCGGGGGCAGAGGGCGGGAGGACTCATGGCGGATCCGACGGCAGCATCGCTGAACCAGCTGCGCAACATCCAGACGAAGACCGGCCGCACCATCGCCGAGCTGCACGCCATGCTTGACGGCACGGGCCTGGCCAAGCACGGCGAGAAGCGCACATGGCTCATCGACAACGTCGGCCTGGGGTACGGCGACGCCAACGCCGTCGTCGGGGCGCAGGGCAAGGACCTGACGGCGCTCGACGGGTCGGCGCCGTCCGCTCCTGCCGCCCCCGCGGGCGATCCCCTCGACGCGATCTACACAGGCGGCAAGGCGGCGCTGCGCCCCGTGCACGACGCCGTGATCGCGGCCGTCGAGGCGTTCGGCGACTACGAGCCGGCGCCCAAGAAGGCCTACGTGAGCCTGCGGCGGAAGAAGCAGTTCGCGATGGTCGGGCCCGCGACTCAGAAGCTGGTCGAGGTCGGGCTCAACGCCAAGGGCCTGCCGCCGTCGCCCCGGCTCAAGGAGATGCCCGCCGGCGGCATGTGCCAGTACACGGTGCGGATCGCCACCCCGGACGAGGTCGACGCCGAGCTGGTCGGCTGGCTGCGCGCCGCCTACGACGCGGCGGGCTGAACCTGGTTCGTCACGCGCCCAGCAGGTGGGCGACCGTCCGGTGAGCGGCCGGAGTCATCGCGGTGCCCTCCGGGATCGCCGACGCCACGGCCACCGCCCACCCCGCTGCGCGGCGCCAGACCTGAGCGTCGTAGACGCCGGCCGCGTCGATGCGGGCGCGGAACCGGGCCCGGTCGCCGGAGCCGAAGCACCACCAGGCCGTTGCGAGGTCGCTGGCCGGGTCGCCGGAGGTGATGTCGCCGAAGTCGATGATGCCGACGAGACCGGTGCGGTCGGCAAGCAGGTTCCGTGGATGCGGATCGCCGTGGAGCCACAACGACGGCCCCGGCCAGGCGGGTGCTTCGAGGGCCTCGGCCCAGAGCCGCAGTAGTGGGGCAGCCATGCTGGGGAACCGCTCCTGGATCCTCGGCTCGACGATCGCGGCGCGCTGCGCGAGAGGGACGCCGCGGAACGGGTTCTGGGGCGCGTCGGGCGGCGCCGGGCGATGCAGCGCCAGGAGCGCGTCGGCCAGCCCGTCCACAGCGCCGCCGCGCTCGGCGACGGGGACGTCGTCGAGCACCTCCCCGTCGATCCACCGGGTGAGGGTCCAGGGCCACGGGTAGTACGACGTCGGCTCCCCGAGCAGCAGCGGTACGGGCACAGGGACCGGCATGGGGCCGGCTGCCTCGGCGAGCCACCGGGCCTCGTTCACCACGAGCGGCACCGCCTCCTGCCTCACCGGCAGTCGCAGCACCAGGGATGGGCCGACCCGGACGATGAGGTTGTCCCAGCCTCCGTCCACGACCCTGAGGTCCGCCACACCCGCCTCGGGGAACGACGGCGCGACGACGTCCTCGACCAGCCGACGGGCTACGTCGATGCCGACCACGACAGCGTCGGTCATGGCCGGCCGCCGAGCAGCCGCCGCATGGCGATGCGCGGGAGTACGTCGATGCCCTCGGACCGCTCGTGCTGGCGGGCCTCGGCCAGCCACGGGTGCAGCGACTCGTCGACCGGCTCGAAGCCGTGGCGGGCGTAGAACGGCCCGTTGAAGGGCACGTCGCGGAACGTCGTGAGCGTCACCGCTGCAGCACCGGCCGCGGACGCACGGGCGACGACGTCGAGCAGCATCGCCGTGCCCACGCCGCGCCGCTGGGCGTCCGGGTCCACCGCCATCTCGGCCAGGTGCCACACGTCGTCGTGCCGGTCGATGCAGGAGACGCCGACCACCTCGCCGTCGAGCACGCCGACGAGCATCAGGTCGCCCTCGAGCGGCACGTCGGAGTCGTCGGGCAGCGGGATGCCGGCGTCCCAGAACGTCTGCATCGCCTCGCGGTCCGCGGCGGCCGCCGCCTTGGCGTCGGCCGGCTCCAGCGGGCGCACGACGACGGTCACGCCGCCAGCCTGCCGGAGCGGCGGCGGCGGGTCGAGCACGATCGGAGAGGACGGGCGCGCCCGCGAGGTGGTTGCATCCCGCCATGAGATTCCGCGCCAGCATCGATCTGAACGGCAAGACCGCCACGGGCATCGTCGTGCCGCCCGAGGTCGTCGACGGGCTCGGCTCGAGCCGCAAGCCCGCCGTCCGCGTCACGATCAACGGCTACAGCTACCCGTCGACGATCGCCACCATGGGCGGCAGGTTCCTGATCCCCGTCAGCGCCGAGGTGCGCGCGGGCGCAGGCGTGCAGGCCGGCGACGTCGTCGACATCGACCTCGAGCTCGACACCGCGCCCCGCACGGTGGAGGTGCCCGCCGACCTCGCCAAGGCCCTCAAGGCCGCGCCCGCCGCAAAGAAGGCCTTCGACGCCCTCAGCTACAGCAACCAGCGTCGGCATGTGCTCTCGGTGGACGGGGCCAAGACGCCGGAGACGCGCGAGCGCCGCATCGCCAAGGTCGTCGCGGATCTCTCCTAGCCGCGCACAGCGGCGGTGTCGGCGGTCGCCGCCCCCATGAGGGTGTCGGCCAGCCGGTGCAGCGCGCGCGCCACGGCGACCTCGTCGCCGATCTCGGGAACCTCGGGGTCGGCCGGGTGGCGGTGAGCGGACCCCTTGGCCTCCAGCGGGTCGGGGGCGTCCGCGCGGAGCACTGCGTGGGCGGTCGTGTCGTCGCCGTGCTCGAACACGTGCACCGTGATGCGCCAGGTCTTCACGTGGAACCCCGCTGACGGCGGGGCCGTGGCCTCCTCGTAGTGCTCGAGGCGGCCGTCCGAGCCCGGGAAGTAGAGCGTGCGCTGCCCGGTGTCCGACCACTCCACGACGTACGGCGGCGAGCCGTCGGCGTTGCGCAGCTCCACGACCCGGGCGTCTCGGGCGGGTCCTCCGACCACCCGCGGGACGACGACGATCCGGTCTCCGACCGCAGCCCTCATGGCGCACCTCCGGTGTACGGCGGGGCGGGGCGCCCCGCGCCCTGATCCGACTCCGACGCTACGCCCACCGGCCGCCGGTGTCCCCAGCGCAGGCCCGTCCGCCTGTAACGGCGACGGCACGGGCGGCCAGACCGCCCGGGCGCGGGCGCCCGGGGCCTCCCGCGCGTCCGGGCTGTGGCGACTGGAGACCTCCCCTACAGTGCGGGCATGAGCGAGACGACGCCGACGGACGGCGCTGCCGGGGCCGACGCCGCGGGCGCGGTGGAGGCCGCCGGCCCGCGCCCGGCCCTGGACAAGAAGAAGTCGATCATCTTCGGGCTCGTCGGCCTCGCGGTGCTCGTCGTCATCTTCGCCAAGGTGATCCCGCAGATCGGCAGCTACAGCGAGGCTCTCGACGCGCTGAAGACGATGAACGCGCGCGACGTCGCGCTCATCGGGCTCGCCGTCCTGGTCTACCTCGCGTGGTACCCGCTCCCCTTCATGGCCGCCACGCCCGGCCTGCCCTACGGCCGCGCGTTCCAGCTCAACCAGGGCGCGTTCGCCATCAGCAACGGCATCCCCGCCGGCGGCGCGTTCGGCCTCGGCGTCCAGTACGCGATGCTCGCCTCGTGGCGCGTGCCGCCGACCGTCGCCACCGCCGCGATCGGCGCGGTCGGCGTCTGGAGCGTCTTCGTCACCCTCGGTCTGCCGGTGCTCGGCGTGTTCATGCTCTACGCGGGCGGCTTCAGCGACGCGTCGTCGTACATCAAGTACGCCGCGATCGGCCTCGCCGTGCTCGTCGCGATGATCGTCGTGTTCGCCCTCATCATGAGCAGCGAGAAGCTGGCGGTGAAGGTCGGCGAGCTCGGCGCCAAGGTGGTCAACCCGCTGCTGCGCCGCTTCAAGCGCGACGAGATGGACGTCGTCGCCGCCGTGCTGAAGTTCCGCAACGACATCGTCGACCTCGTCAAGCGCCGGTGGGCCGCGATCACCGTCACCCAGCTCGGCGTCTCGATCACGCAGGGCCTCATCCTTCTCGTCGCGCTGTGGGGCGTGGAGGGCGACGGCCAGCGCACCAACGCGCTCATCGTCCTCGGCGCCTACGCCGTCGCCCAGATCATGATCATGATCCCGATCACCCCGGGCGGCCTCGGCACCGTCGACGCTCTGATGCTCGGCATCCTCACCGCGGCTGGCGTCTCGGACGGCGCGGCCACGGCGGCCACCCTCGTGTGGCGCGCGTCGTCGTTCGTACCGCAGATCATCGTCGGCATCCTCAGCCTTGTCTGGTGGAGCCGCACGGCGGCCAAGCGCCTCAATGAGGGCGCGGCAGCGAAGGCGGGAACGGCCCCGACCGGCTAGGTTCCCGGCCATGACCGCCACGACCGCCGTCGCCGTCCCGCTGCGCAGCTCGGCACGCACCTGGTTCGCCGCCCTCGCGGTGTGGGCCTGGCTGGGCCTCGCGATCCAGTTCGTGCTGTCGTCGACGGGCATGTACCCGTCCGACCCGACGAAGCCGAGCGCCTACGGCTGGAACCCCGCGGGGCTCGAGGGCCTGGTGCCGCGCGTCATCGACTTCTTCTCCTACTTCACGATCTGGAGCAACGTCACGGTCGCGGTCGTGGCGACCCTGCTCTGGGCGCGGCCGGACCGCGACTCGACGTGGTTCCGGGCCGTCCGGCTCTCGGCGCTGCTCATGATCTCCGTGACCGGCCTCGTCTACGGCGTGCTGCTCGCCGGCCTCGCCGACCTGCAGGGCTGGGAGGTCGTGGCCAACTTCTTCATCCACCAGACCGTGCCGCTGCTCGCGATCGTGGTGTTCGTCGTCGCCGGGCCGCGCGGCTGGATCGACTGGCCCACCATCGGCCGCGCCACCGTCGTGCCGCTGGTGTGGGCTGCGTACGCGCTCGTGCGCGGCGCCGTGATCGACGCCTACCCGTACTTCTTCCTCGACGTCGCCGTGCTCGGCTACGCGCGCGTGCTGCTCAACCTCGTGGGCGTGCTGCTGCTCGGGCTCGTGATCGCGCTGATCCTCTGGGCGGTCGACCGCTGGCTGACCCGCCGCGCCACCGCCGCCTGACCGGAGCCCAGGCTCAGTACAGCGCCATCCCGGTCACGCGCGTCGTCGACCAGCGCAGGTTGCGCGCGGCGAGCTCGAGCGCGGGCACGGGCTCGCTCACGAGGTGGCCCTGGATCTTGTCGACGCCGAGGCCGCGCAGGCGCTCGAAGACCAGCGAGGTCTCGACGCCCTCCGCCACGACCGACAGGCCGAGCTGGTGGCCGAGGCTCACCGCGTTCTCGACGATGATCCAGTCGTTGAGGTTCTGCACCGGGCTCGCGGAGACGAACGACCGGTCGATCTTCAGGGTGGTGAACGGGTACCAGCGCAGCCGCTCCAGGGTCGACGAGCCGGTGCCGTAGTCGTCGATCGCCAGCTTGAACTTCGCCAGCCCCAGGCGCGTCATGACGTCGAGCGCGGTGACGGCCGTGCCGTCGGCCACGGTCTCGGTGATCTCGAGGGTCCATGCGTCGGCCGGCGCGGCCTTGGTGAGGATCTGGGTCAGGACGTCGGGGGTCTCGGAGACGTTGAGGTCGAGCGCCGAGACGTTGATCGACACGTCCTCGAGATCGGCCACGCCGGGGACCGACATCCGGTCGATGGCCACCTGCTCGGCGACGTGGATGAGCAGCTCGTGGCTGCGGCCCTGCCTCTCGAGCGCCGGCACGAACTCGGCCGGCGGGATGAGGCCGTGCTCGGGGTGGCGCCAGCGCACCAGCGCCTCGGCCGAGCGCACCGCGCCGTCGGCCACGTTGGCGATCGGCTGGTACAGCACGTGCAGCTGGCGCGGGTCGAGGTCGTCGATGATGGTCCAGACGTCGGGACGGCGGCGGCCCGACGCGACCGGGCGCAGCACGGCGTCCTTGCACTCGCGCAGCAGCGCGCGCAGCGACGGCAGGCCGAGCGGCTTGGTGACCGTGCCGAGCACCTGCAGGCCGTACATCTGCGCCACGCGCGTGGCCGACGCGATGATCCGTTCCGAGGCGCCCGACGCGAGCACCACGCGGGCGCCGGGCGAGCGGGCCGCGAGCGTGCGCATGGCCGCGATGCCGTCGCTGCCGACAAGGGCGAGGTCGAGCACGGTGACGTCGAAGTCGGAGCCGAGCAGGACGTCGATCTGCTCGGCGGTGCTGGCGCTCTGCACGACGAAGCCGACGCCGGTGGCGACGTCGGTGATGAGCTCGCAGATCATCGGCTCGTCGTCGACCACGAGCATGCGCGGCCCGCCCGGACGGGGCTGGGGCTCGTCGGTCATCGCGTCACCTCCGCGGCCGCGGGGGCCACTGCGTCGGACGTCGTGGCGAGCACCTCGTGGAGCTCGTCCTTGGTGAAGGGCTTGGCGAGCACGCGCGTGCCCACGGCCTGCGCCGCGGTCATGCGGTCCGAGTAGCCGGTCATGAGCACGACCGCGACGTCGGGGCTCTCCATGACCACCCGCGCCGACAGCTCGATGCCGTCCATCTCCGGGTCGCCGAGGCGGATGTCGGACAGCAGCACGTGCGGCTGGAACGACGCGGCCAGCTCGAGCCCGTCGGAAGGCGTGTGCGCGACGCGGACGTCGGCACCGGTCTCCCGCACCCACGCGGCGACCAGGCCGGCGAGCGCCTCCTCGTCGTCGACCACCAGGACGCGGCGGCGGTCGTCGTGCACGGGCTCCTCGACGACCACCGGCTGCTCCGGCGCGACGGCGTCGTCGGCGTCCTGCTCGAGCTCGACGAGCGGCAGCAGGATCGTGACGGTCGTGCCGCGGCCGGGCTCGCTGCTGATGAGCGCCACTCCCCCGCTCTGCGCGGCGAAGGAGTAGACGGCGGTGAGGCCGAGGCCCGTGCCGTTGCCGGTGCTCTTGGTGCTGAAGAACGGCTCGAACGCACGCGCGCCGACCTCCGGCGTCATGCCGGTGCCGTCGTCGCGCACCTCGATGACGACGTACTCGCCGGAGTCGAGGTCGAGCTCGCCGCCCCCGACCGTGCGCCGCCCGACGACGACGGCGATGCGGCCGCCGGCATCGGTGGCGTCGCGCGAGTTGATGACGAGGTTGAGCACCGCGCTCGACAGCTGGCCGGAGTCGACGCGAGCGCCGTGGGCGCCCGGCTCGACGACGAGCTCGACGGTGCGCTCCTTGCCGACGGCCTGCTTGACCAGGGGCAGCATGTCGCGGACGAACCGGCCGACCTCGACCTCGGTGGCCTGCAGCGGCTGGCTGCGCGAGACCGCGAGCAGCGACGACGCGATCTCGGTACCGCGGCCGGCGGCGTCGACGGCTCGGTCGACATAGCGCGCGAGGTCGGGCTGGGAGGTGACGCGCTCGTCCTCCTCCAGCATCTGCAGGTAGCCGGTGATGATGAACAGCAGGTTGTTGAAGTCGTGCGCGAGCCCTCCGGCCATGGTGCCCAGGGCCTGCAGCCGCTGCGCCTGCGCGCCGCGCACCGCGCGGGCGCGCTGGTCGGTGACGTCCTGCACCTGGACGAGCCCGCGCACCGCTCCCGGGCCTCCGCGCCCGGGCTCGCCCACCGGCACCGCCGTGACGGTGTGGATGCGCAGCGACTCCTCGGAGGTCATGTCGATGTGCTCGAGCGAGCCGGGGCGGCCGTGCATGCAGTCGTCGAGCAGGGCCTCGAGCCGCTCGCGGTCGCCGGGCTGGACGGCGAACGGCAGCACGTCGAGCACAGGGCGGCCCTGCGCGGACCCGGCGTCGAGGCGGCCCTCGTTGGACATCCGCACGGTGCCGGCGGCGTCGACGAGCACGACGAGGCCCGGTGCCGCCTCGAGCGCCGTCGCCAGCAGCGCCTCGCGCTCGGCCAGAGCGCGCTGGCTGCGGTCGCGGGCGTTGGCCGCCTGCAGGACGAGGAGGAGCGCGACGAGGCCGAAGAGCCAGAGGCCGCCGAGCACGGCCGTGCGCAGCTGGAGCGAGGGGCCGAGCTGGTCGGTCGCGATGGCGCGGACCTCGAGGGTCACCGTTCCGAACGCGGCGGTCGCGGTGGCTACCTCGGCGTCCGGCCCGCTGCTCGCGTCGTCGGACGCGACCGTGGCGAGGGTCTCGGGGTCGGACGGCACGGTCACGTCGACGACCTGCAGCACGACGTCGGGTGCGAGCGGTCCGAGGGCCTGCGAGCCCTCCTGCAGCACGACCGGGATGGAGACCGCCATCGACAGCAGCCGCGGCGGCGACGCGGGGTCGGCCAGCGCCTGGGGGGCCACGAAGAGCAGGTGCGGCTGCGGCTGGCCGTCTGCGGCCGGGACCTCACGGACGCCCAGGAGCTGCACGGCCCCCGTGGACAGCGTCTGCTGGATGGCGGCGGCGTCCTCGGGCGCGGCCCCCATGACGGCGCCCAGCTGCGGCGAGTCGCCCTGCCGCGAGAGCACGAACTCGGCGGTCGTCTGCACGCCGTTGGGGTCGAGGAGGGCGACGGCCGACACCGACTGGTTGCCCTGGATGAGCGGCTGCATCGTCAGCGCGAACTGCTGCATCGTCGTCCACGGCAGGCGCGGCGGGGTGCCGGCGCGGGCCAGGAACGAGTCGACGTCGGCGGCCACCGCCTGCTGCATCGCGGCGCCCGAGGTCTCGACCGCCGTCTGCAGAGTCTGCTGGTCGTCGGCCTCCCAGTAGCGCAGCATCGTCTCGCTCGCCGCGAGCACGAGGACGACGACCGCGAGCGGGCCGGCGAGCAGCGCGAGGCCGGGCCGGCGGTCGCGGTCGAGCCGCGGCCTGGCCACGATCGTGGCGGCGAGGAACACGGCCAGCGCCAGGGGGACGGCGACGGCGAAGTAGTCCTTCGCGTAGGAGCCGGGCGGCGTCGCGGCGACGATGCGCCGCAGCTCGGTCTCGAGCAGGGCGCCGAGCACGACGACGGCGGCCAGCCAGACGGCCAGCACGGCGAACCGGTGGGCAGGGCCCGCGCCGGCGCCGGCGCGAGCAGGCGCCCGCTGGATCACCAGGGCCACAGCGACCACCATCGCCAGGCGCACCAGCACCGCGACGGCCGAGTCGAGGGAGACCCCGAGAACAGCGAAGGCGGCGGCTGCGGAGACGACGACCGCGGCCGCCTTGAGCTCGCGGCGGCGCGCCTCCACCAGGATGACGACGAGGACGACGAGACCGAGGCGCACGATGCCGTCGGTGGCGGCGGTGAGGAAGGTGGCGGCAGCCGTGGCGAGCAGCGCGAGCAGCGCGAGGCCGGCGGTGCGCGGTGTCGCGCGACGCGCCTCCTGCTGGTGCACCTCGGCCCCCCTCGAGCGGCCGTCCCGCGTCCGGAGCGACATCCACGGAGCGTGATCAGGGCGTCACGTCCTGCTCGAGAGTACGGTCCTTCCCTCGCCGTACGCGCGCGCGGAGGTCTGCTCCTGCGCAGGGCGAGAGCGAACCTTGAGGCTCGGCTCACGGACGGCGCAACGCGGATCGACCGGTCGCTGACCGGTCGGCCTCCGGCGCGCGAAAACCCCTGTTGCTCAAGTGTTCCTCACGTGCTGGCCCGATGCGGTGAACAGGCGCCCGCCAGCGCGCCCGCGCGCGCGTTCCCCTCGTACGGTGTGGGCATGCGGATCCGGCATGCACTCGCGACGATCGGGGCCTTCCTGGCCACGGCCGCCCTGCTCGTGCTGAACCCGGCCGTCGCCCAGGCGGCCGCGGCGACCAGCGTCACGCCGTCGCTGGCGTTCAGCGGCAGCGGCACGACGCTGTCGGTCGTCACCAAGGTGTCGTTCAAGTCCGGATACGCCGGCGCCTACTACGTGAAGTACGACATCTACCGCAGCACGTCGTCGAAGAAGACGTCCCCCGTCAGGGTCACCCTGACCTCGGTCAGCCAGACGTACGCCACGACCGTGAAGGGGTCGACGTACACGACCACGACCACGACGAAGTCCTGCGCTGCCGGCACCAACAAGACCACGTACTACTACTGGATCCAGGGCACCGTCAGCGACGGCGGCACGGGGGTGGTCTCGTTCAACGGCACCCCGGTCGCCAAGGTCGCGTGCCTCTCGGTCTACTGAGTGGCTGGCGCACGATGACCAGGGCACGGGTGGCATGGGCCGCCGCCGCTGTCGCGGCGACGGCGCTCGCGGTGGCGTCCGCACCCGGTGCCCAGGCCGTGGCCGCGTCGGGCGTGAAACCGGTCCTGTCGTTCTCCGGCACGGGGACCGCGCAGTCGATCGTCACGCAGGTCAGCTTCAAGTCCGGCTACGGCGGCGCCTACTACGTGCGCTACGACGTGTACCGCAGCTCGTCGTCGAAGAAGACGTCGCCGGTGAAGGTCACGGTGACCACCATCAGCCAGGTGTTCCCCAGCACCGTCAGGGGACTGACCTACGCGACGACCAAGACGTCGAAGTCCTGCCCTGCGACGTCTGCGCGGACCACGTACTACTACTGGCTCCAGGGGACCGTCAGCGACGGCGGCACCGGAGTGGTCTCGTTCAACGGCACGGCGGTCGCCAAGGCCGCCTGCCTGTCGATCCTGTAGAGCCGGAGGAGCCCGATGCGCTCGCGCGCTGCACTCGCCCTGGCCGCCATCGGCGCCTGCGCTGCCGGACTGGTCGCCGCGGCCGGCCCAGCCGGTGCGGCCGCGCCGTCCGCCGTCACCACCTACGTCAGCTTCAGCGGCTCCGGCTCGGCCCAGGTGCTCAGCACGCGGCTCGCGTTCCGATCGGCCTACGACGGCCCCTACTACGTCAGCTACAACGTGTACCGCAGCCGCTCGTCGAGCAAGAGCAACCCCGGCCGGGTCACCACGACGACGATCAGCCAGACGTTCCCCACGACGACGTCGGGCCTGGCCTACACCACCGCGAGCGTGCTCAAGTCCTGCCCGCCCAACACCAGCAGGACGACGTACTACTACTGGCTGCAGGGCACGGTCAGCGACGGCAGCACGGGGGTCGTGCGCTTCAGCGGCCCGACGACCTCGCGCGTCGCCTGCACGCGCGTCTACTGACGGCGGGGCCCGCCGAGGGCTACGACGCCGCGGCCTCGGCGTCCGCGAGCCCGAGGGCCAGCGTCTCGGTCACCAGGGCGAACACCACGTCGCGCTCGACGAGGAAGCCGTCGTGCCCGTACGGCGACTCGATGACGCGCAGGCCTCCGACGACGCCCGGCGCGTGGTCGGCGACGAGGCGCTGCGCGTGCAGCGGGTACAGCCGGTCGGAGTCGATGCCCGCCACGACCGTCGGCATGGCGACGCGCGAGAGCGCCTGCTCGACGCCGCCGCGGCCGCGGCCCACGTCCCACGTGGTCATGACGTCGGTCAGCACCACGTAGGTGCCGGCGTCGAAGCGGTGGACGAGCTTGCCGGCCTGGTGGTCGAGGTAGCTCTGCACGGCGTAGCGGCCGTCGGCGAGCGGCTCCTCCCCCGGCTGCTCGTCGTTGCCGAAGCGGGTCTGCAGCTCGAACTCGCTGCGGTAGGTGAGGTGCGCGATGCGCCGCGCGATGCCCAGACCAGCTGTGGGGCCCTGGCCGGCCGGCGCGTCGTAGTAGTCGCCGCCGTTCCAGCCGGGGTCGGAGGTGATCGCGAGGTTCTGCGTGACCTGCGTGCCGATCTGGTCGGCCGTGGCCACTGCGCCGCTCGCCAGGAAGAGCAGCGTGGCCACCCGCTCGGGGCGCGAGACCGCCCACTCCAGCGCCCGCATCCCGCCCATCGAGCCGCCGAGCACCGACGCCCAGCGCCCGATGCCGAGCTCGTCGGCCAGCAGCGCCTCGACGTCGACCTGGTCGCGCACGGTGATGCGCGGGAAGCGCGAGCCGTAGGGCCGCCCGTCGGGGGCCGTGGACGACGGGCCGGTGGTGCCCTGGCAGCCGCCGAGGACGTTGGGGGCCACGACGAAGTAGCGGTCGGTGTCGAGCGGCGCGCCCGGACCGATGAGCCCGTCCCACCAGCCCGGCGTGGGGTGCCCCGGCCCGGCCTCGCCCACCACGTGGGAATCACCGGTGAGGGCGTGCAGCACGAGCACCGCGTTGGAGCGGTCGGCGTCGAGCTCGCCCCAGGTCTCGTAGGCCACCACGACGTCGTCGAGGCGGCCCCTGAGCTCGAGATCCACGCCGCCGACGCGGGCGAACCTGCGCCGGCCCACGGGGTCTCCCTCCCGCCAGGCGCCGCTGGCGGGAGGGAGGCCCGTGGTGGTGCTCATCGCGGCGTCAGGCGCCCTTCGCGGCCCGGAAGCCGGCCTCGAGGTCGGCGAGGATGTCCTCGATGTTCTCGATGCCGACCGACAGGCGGACCAGGCCCGGCGTCACACCGGTGGTCAGCTGCTCCTCGGGCGTGAGCTGCGAGTGCGTGGTCGACGCGGGGTGGATCACCAGCGAGCGGACGTCGCCGATGTTGGCCACGTGGCTGTGCAGCTCCAGGCCCTCGACGAAGCGCTTGCCCGCCTCGACGCCGCCCTGGATCTCGAAGGCGAGGACGCCGCCGGTGCCCTTGGGCGCGTACTTCTTGCCGGCCTCGTACCACGGCGACGACGGCAGGCCGGCGTAGTTCACCGACAGCACCTCGTCGCGGCCCTCGAGCCACTCCGCGACGCGCTGGGCGTTCTGGACGTGGCGCTCGACGCGCAGCGACAGGGTCTCGAGGCCCTGCGCGATGAGGAACGCGTTGAACGGCGACACCGCCGATCCGAGGTCGCGCAGCAGCTGCACGCGCGCCTTGAGGATGTAGGCGAGGTTGGCGCCCAGGGCCGAGCCGACGCCGAGGTCGCGGGCGTAGACCAGGCCGTGGTAGCTCGGGTCGGGCTGGTTGTAGTTCGGGAACCGCTCGGGGTCGGCGGCGAAGTCGAAGCGACCGCTGTCGACGATGACGCCGGCGATCGCGGAGCCGTGGCCGCCGAGGTACTTCGTGGCCGAGTGGACGACGATGTCGGCGCCGAACTCGAACGGGCGGATGAGGTACGGCGTCGCGACGGTGTTGTCGACGATGAGCGGCACGCCCACCTCGTGCGCGACGTTCGCGACGCCCTCGATGTCGAGGATGTCGTTCTTCGGGTTGGAGATGGTCTCGCCGAAGAAGGCCTTGGTGTTGGGGCGGGCCGCGGCGCGCCACTGCTCGAGGTCGTCGGGGTTCTCGACGAACGTGACCTCGATGCCGAGCTTCGGGAACGTGTAGTGCAGCAGGTTGTAGGTGCCGCCGTAGAGCGAGGGGCTCGCGACGATGTGGTCGCCCGCCTCCGCGACGTTGAGCAGCGCGAGGGTCTCGGCGGCCTGGCCGCTGGAGACGAGCAGCGCCGCGACGCCGCCCTCGAGCGCGGCGATGCGGTCCTCGACCGCGGCCTGCGTCGGGTTCATGATGCGGGTGTAGATGTTGCCGAACTCCTTGAGCCCGAACAGGTTCGCGGCGTGCTCGGTGGAGTCGAAGGTGTACGACGTGGTCTGGTAGATCGGCAGGGCCCGCGCGTTGGTGTGGCTGTCGGGCGACTGCCCCGCGTGGATCTGCTTGGTCTCGAAGCTCCAGTCGGCGCTCATGTGCGTGTCTCCGGTGGTCGGCCCGTGTGCCGGGCTGTCGTATGAGGGTCTCGATCGGGTGGTGCCGGGTGCCGGATCGGCGACGGTGAGGGTGGGTGGTCCGCTCGGGACCGTGGTCGAGCGCCCGCCAGGGCCGGTGCGACCGCCGGGGACGACGGAGGCCGAAGACTCTGGTCTTCGGCCTCGGGCTTCGTCGGTCCCCTCGTCAGGGGCGGTCGCAGCGCCGCATGCCGGGCATGCGACACATCTGCGAGGCCACGCGACCGAGGTCGACGTGGCGGCGCGAGACGAGGGCCGGACGGCGGTGCATGGGTCCAGACCCTAGCCGCCGTCCGCGGGGCGGACAACGCCGACCCCCGGCAACCGCCCTTGTTGCAAGGGGTTTGCACCTGTCCCGCCTCGACAACAACGGGAGCCCCGGTCCGAGGACCGGGGCTCCCGTGCAGATCAGTGCGGCGTCGGCGTCAGTAGGCGCCGGACTTGGCGAGCACGGCACGGACCGTGCGGGCCAGGATCTCGATGTCGAACATGAACGACCAGTTCTCGACGTAGTAGAGGTCGAGTCGGACGGTGCTCTCCCAGTCGAGGTCGGACCGGCCGCTGACCTGCCAGAGGCCGGTGAGGCCGGGCTTGACCAGCAGGCGGCGCTGCACGTGGTTCTCGTACTGCTCCACCTCGCGGGGCAGCGGCGGGCGGGGGCCGACGAGCGACATCTCGCCCTTGAGCACGTTGACCAGCTGAGGCAGCTCGTCGAGCGACGTGCGACGGAGGAACCGGCCCACGCGGGTGATGCGCGGGTCGTTCACGACCTTGAGCATCGGGCCGTCGCCGTGCACGTTCTCGGTGGCGATCTCGGCGAGGCGGTCCTCGGCGTCGACGCTCATCGAGCGGAACTTCAGCATGGTGAAGGTGCGGCCCTCGCGGCCCACCCGCTCCTGGCGGAAGAACGCCGGGCCCTTGCTGTCCCAGCGAACGGCGATGGCCAGGGCCAGGAACAGCGGCCAGAGCAGCAGCAGGGACACGAACGCGACGCCTCGGTCGAACACGCCCTTGAACACGCGCCGGAAGCCGGTGAACTCCGGCTTCTCGACGTGGAGCAGCGGCAGGCCGGCCACCGGTCGCACGGAGATGCGAGGACCGGAGACGTCGGTGAGGTTGGGCGTGACCATGACGTCGACGTGCGAGCCCTCGAGCTCCCACGACAGGCGCCGCAGCTCGTTCTGGCTCAGCGTCGACCAGGCCGCGAAGGCCAGGGTGTCGGCGCCGGAGGCCTCGATGGCGGCCACGGCCTCGCGGGAGGTGCCGACGACCGGCACGCCCTCGATGGTCTGCGAGCGGGACTGGTCGACCAGCGCGCCCACGACGAGGAACGGGTGGTCGGCGTAGGCCCGCAGCCGGCGGATGAGCTCGGCGGTGGCGCGCTCGGTGCCCACGACCAGGACGCGGCGATTGGCGACGCCGACGTTCTCGGCGCGGCGCTCGACGGCCCGGCCGATGGCGCGCACCGCCAGCGACAGCAGCACCGCGAGCGGGATCGCGACGATCGCGTAGCCGCGGGCGAACGACCAGTTGAGCAGGTACGACGCGATCGCGAGGACGGCGATGAGCCGGACGCCGGAGTCGAGCACCCGGCGGAACTCGTCGGCGCCGTCGCCGACGAAGCGGGGCTCGTAGGCGCGGCCGAGGGCCAGCACGCCGACCCACGCCAGCGGGAAGGCCAGGGTGATCGGCACGTAGGCCGAGTTGGGGCCTTCGCTGGCGTCGACGCCGAAGCGGACCAGCAGGGCCACGACGCCGGCGACGAGCGCGACGACGAAGTCGGAGAGGGCCAGCGAGCGCACGTAGCGGCGCAGCCAGCGGGTGCGCTGGAGCGACAGGGTCGACAGGTCCGGGTGGCGGTCGGCGATGGCCCCCTCTCCCGCGTCGAGCGCCTCGGCGCCCCGCGGGTCGGGGACCGCGGCGGGCCGCTCCTCGGGCGCCAGAGCGACCCCGGACGGCTCCACGGTCTCGCCCAGCGCCTCGGTGACGGCACGCGCCGTCCGCGAGGCCCGGCGGCCGTCGGCCCCGAGCTTGTCCTCGATCACACTTCCCCCTTGCTCTGCCCCAGACCGCCCGGCGGGACCCATCTCGACGGCGTCGTCGAGATGGCCGGACGGCAGATCCCCAGTGAACACCAGGTGCCCGACTGCCCTCGGACACCGACGCACCCGGTAACGGGATCGTCATCAACTTCTAACGGGCGCCGCGTCTGAGCGCTACGTGCATCACCCAGTTGGGCGAACGCCTTGATGACACTGTGAATCTGCACCCCCACCAGACCGTGCGCATGCCCTCCTGTCCATCCCCCGAACGGCCGCGACGGCTGGGCTCCTGGGACGAGCGGGCGCAGGGGGCCCGAGGGCCGCGCGAGGAGGGTTCCGGGCACGAGCGCCTGCCTTCCCCGGCTGGCCGGGGCTAAGCGTGGCGGAGGTCTCCCCGGGCGAGATCAGACCGGCCGGGCGACCCGCGGGTCGGCCGTTCGGCCCGGTGCTGCGGGGGCCGCGCCGGACGCCGGCTCCGCAGCGGCCGGGGCGTCCGCGGCGGGGCCGCCAGGACGCCGCTGCGGGCCGCTGGAGGCCACGTCGCGGCGCGGGAGCGCCCCGCCCCCGGTCGAGCCCAGGGCGGCCGCGAGCAGACCCCACAGGGCCCACATGGGCTGGGGCATCCCGCTGGCGGTCCAGTACGGGAAGAACAGGTTGATGATCGGCGTCATGAACGCGGTGGCCAGCACGGACGCCGCGATGGCGGCCTCCGGCGGCGAGAGCGCTCCCAGGCCGCCCTCCAGCCGCTCGCGGCCCGCACGCCAGGCGAACCACACGACCAGGCCGCCGACGAGCAGGTAGGGCAGGCCGCCGCGCAGGATGAGCGTGATGTAGCCGGACTCCGTGTGGTCCCACGAGATGCCGGGCGGGTCGGCCGGCCCGTAGCCGGTGACCCAGCTGCCCGACAGCGCCGGCGCGTACTGCTCGGTCCAGACCAGGATCCGGTACTGCACCGTCTGCGGGAGGATCGACTCCGACGCGTTGGGCGTGGCCCGGGTGTCGACGTTCTGCTCGTCGATCCGTTCCCGGATCTGCGGGAAGAACGCGATCACCGCGATCGTGCCGCCGATGACGAGCCACTTGACCATGAACCGCAGGCGCTTGAGGGCCCAGCCGACGACGAGCACGCCGAGCAGGGCGCCGCCGATGATCGTGGCGGTCAGCGTCAGCATGAGGCCGCCCGTGGCGAGCGCCAGGACGCCGACGTTGAGCCAGCGCGGCAGCACGGTGGTGTCGCGCTGGATGAGCAGGGCCACCGCGATGATGATCACGATGGCGAGGTAGCCGCCGAGCGGGTGCCACATCGGGAAGACGCTCGTGGCCCGCATGACCGGGTCGTAGCCCGGGGTGATGAAGATGCCGGTGCCCGACAGCGAGACCGCGATGGTCTGGAACACGGGCGGTCCGAGCATCTGCAGCAGCGCCAGGATGCTCACGGGGAGGCTGGCCAGCAGGAGGCCGCGCAGGGCGACCGCGCGCAGCGCCTCGGTGGCGAAGACGGCGGCCACGACGCGGTAGAGCAGCAGGAACTGCAGCGGGCCCAGCATGGTGTTGATGTCCTCGCCGACGATCGGGGTCTGGTGGACCGCGACGTTGACGAAGGCCATGACGGCCGTGCCCGAGCAGTAGGCCAGCGCCGCCCAGTCCCAGGCCCGCCAGCGCGGGCCGGGGAACCGGCGCGCGCCGAAGCCGAGCACGACCAGGGCGGCGAGGACGACGAGCACCTCGGAGACCTTGAGCCCCGGCACGGGCAGGCCGCGCTTGAGGCCCGAGGTGACCGGCACGAGGATCACGGCGAGCAGCGCGAGCAGCACCGGCCGCTGGGCCACCCACACGAGCCCGGCGACGCCGATCGCGGCGGCGGCGCCGAACAGCGGCCCGAGCTCGACGACGATCGCGGCGACGAGCGCCGAGGCGCCGAGGCCGCCGAGGACGACGGCCCAGACCGGCAGCGGGACGATCTCCATGACCCCCGCGCGCGCACGCCGCGGCCGGCCGGGACCGCGGTACGGCGGTGCGGCCGGGCCCTGCGGGCGCTCGGGGGCGAGGGTCACGACGTACCTGCCAGCCTCTCCTCGAGGTCGACGACGGGCTCGGCGGGCGAGAGCAGGCCCCAGCGGGGGTAGACGCCGAAGTCGGAGAGACGGGCCACGGCCCGGCGCACCTCCACGACCTTCGCGCCCTCGGGCACGAGCATGACGACGAGGTCGGACGACTTGGCCGTGACCTCGGCGCCCTCGCCGGCGCCGACCGTGCCGGCGGCGACCATCTCGACGTCGCGTCCGCGGGCGGGCTCGAGGTCGCGCGCGGCGCCGTTCTTCGGCGTGCGGGGCGCGACCTCCTTGCCGTTGGTGCCGTTGGAGCCGTGGGGGCCGCTGCCGTTGGTGCCGGACTCGCGGCCGAGGCCGGCGAGCAGGGCGAGCATGTCGGTCTGGCGCAGCGGCTCGACGCCGACGACGGCGACCGTGGGCTCCGGCGTGCCCGCGAGCTCCTGCCAGCGCATGGCCAGGGCGCGCGCGTCGTCCGGGGTGAGGGTCGACCAGTCGGAGACCGGCGCCTCGATCAGCTCGCCGAGCAGCGGCAGGGAGTCGACGCGGCGGTCGGCGCGCTCGAGCGCGGCCGCGGCCACGAGGCCCACGAGCAGGCCGAGCAGGCCGCCGATGAGCGCCGAGCTGGCCTTGGACTCGCCGAGCTTGGTGGCGGTCTCGGGCAGCTGCACCGTCTGCAGCGCGTTGGCGGCGATCTGCCCGGGCGGGCTCTTCTGCGTCAGCACGGTGGCGAGCGCGGTCACGTTGGCGATCGCCTGGTCGGCGCTCTTGTCGACCGAGTCGAGGCGGATGAGCGCGGTGCCCGGGTCGTTGGCGACGGTGAGCCCCTTGCGGAACGACGTCGCGTCGGTCTTGGCGCGCAGCGCGGCCGCGGTGATGACGGCGTCGTCGAGCGGGATCAGGTTGGAGTAGGTGCTCGCGAGCTTGATGGCGGCGTCGGGCGAGCCGAGCGGGTTGCCGCCGGAGACCACAGTGGGGCTCGGGCTGGCCGTGCCGCTGCCGCTGGCCGTCGGCGTGGGGTTGCCGGCGGAGCCCTGCAGCGCGGGGACGATGACGACCGCCTCGGCCTGGTAGGTGGCCGGGGTGCGGATGCCGAGCAGCAGGGCGGCGCCCGCGCCGACGACGGTGCAGGCGATCACGAGCGCGGCCCGTCGTCTGGCGACGCGCAGCCAGCGGCGGCTGCGGTGGTTGGCCGGTGCGGGACTCATGGGCTCGTGACCTCCGAGGGAGCGGTGGAGCGGGCGGTGGCGGTGCGTGCGGGGTCTCCGCCTGCATCGCCGTCCGGCGGTGTCGGGTCGAGGCCGAGGACGTCCCTGAGGGCGTCCTCCTGCTCCGACCAGCGGCGCCGTTGCCGCTCCCGGACCTGGTCGAGCGAGCTGCGCAGCTCGTCGTGCCGAGCTACAGCATCCCGCAAGGAGACGGCCAGACTCTCGGCGTCGTTCCCTGTCGGCACAGCCTCGGGGAACAGGGCGGTCATGACCGGGGTGCCGGAGAGCACCAGGACGCGGCGGGCATACCCCGCCTCGTAGGCCGCACGCATGACGGACGTGGGCTCGTCGGTGAGCGCCAGCAGGATGTCGCAGGAGCCGACCTCGGCGGCGTAGGCCTCCTGGTCGAGCCACCCGGTGAGGCGGACGTTGGGCGGCAGCGCGTCGAGCTGCCCCTCCCCCGCGCGGCGCGGGTCGCCGGTGATGGCGATGTCGATCTCGGGCACGCGGCGGGCGGCCTCGACGACGTCGTCGACCGGCTCGTCCTGGGCGAACACGCACGAGAACAGCACCTGCGGGCGCCGGCCGTCGAGCGGGCGCGGGTCGGGCACGGTCCAGTGCGGCGGCGCCTCGTGGAGCACGACCGGGGTGCCGCCCCACTCGGTGACGACGTCGGCCCACGACTGGGTGGTGACGAGGGTGGCGTCGGCGTGGCGCGAGAGCCAGCGGGTGACGGCCAGCGTTCGCTGGGCCTGCCGGTTGCCCTTGACGCCGAACGACGCCGGGTGGCTGTCGAGCACGAACCGGCTGCCGGTCGCGCGGGCGTAGACGATCGCGAGCAGCGACGGGTAGACCGGCGGGTTCTGCACGACGACGGCGCGGGGCCGGCGCCGCACGAGCTCGGCCGCGGTGAGCACCATGCTCGCGGCGTAGCGCACCGGGGTGAGCCGGCGCTGCGACAGGCGCGACGGGTAGATGGTCGAGGCCTCGCCGTCGAGAGCGCGCGCGAGGTCGCGGGCGCGGCCTGCGGTGGGCGCCCAGGCGAGGAACAGCACGCGGGCCCGGCTCATCGGCCGCCGTCCCGGAGCAGCTGGAACACGGGCGGGTCGGGCACGCGCTCGACCGTGCGGGCCATCGCGCGCGCCACGACGTCGGCGTCGAGCGCGTCGACCTCGCAGGCGATCGCGACGCCGCGCCGGTCGAGCTCGGCCGCGATCTGCACCTGGTGGTCGTCGACGTGCTCGTGGCGCGAGATGCGCCGCGGCAGCATCACGGCGCACTTGCCCTCGGCCATCGCCATGAGCGCGGAGCCGGTGCCGGAGTGGGCGATGACGACGTCGGCCTCGCGGGCCGCGGCCGACAGCTCGGCGGCCGGGATGCTCACGCGGCCGTCGATGCCGAGGCCGGACACGTCGGTCTCGCCGGTCTGCCACAGCACCTCGGCGTCGCCAGGGAGGACGCGCAGCACGGCCTCGACGGCGCTGCGGAAGCCGTAGCCCTCGATGGTGCCGAGGGTGACGACGGCCTTGCGCGGCTTGGCGGGCGCGTCGGCCAGCGCCGGACCGGGGCGGAAGCCGTCGAGGATCGAGCCGGAGTAGTGCCAGCGGCCGCCGGCCCACGCCGGGTACTGCGTGTAGAGGTTGACGCCGGGCAGCGCCGAGACCATGCGGCCCGACAGCGACGGGCCCTCCGCGCGCGCGGCGCTCTCGACGTAGTGGCAGCGGATGCGGCGCGCACGGGCCGGGCCCATGAACGACACCGCCACGCTGGCGCCGGTGCTGACGACGCGCTCGATGTCGGAGCCGCGCAGCATCGCGTCGGCCTGCTTGGCGATGCGGGCGGCCACCTTGTAGTCGCGCGGAGCGGCGTACGGGACGAAGACGACCTCCTCGCCCTCGAGCAGCGACCGCGACTGCGGCGTGTCGAAGGTGACCCACCGGACGTCGCCGACGGGCAGGCGCGGACGCAGGGTCCACATCTGCTGCAGGTGCCCGCCCCCGGAGCACACGAGCAGGGTCGTCACGGAGCCTCCCCCTGGTAGCCCGGGGACACGTAGCCCACCCCGGGCGTGCCCGCCGGCAGCACGGCGTCGTCGGTCGTCTTCGACAGCCGGACGCCGTCCTCCCAGGGGCCGAACGGCTTGATCATGCCCTCGAGGTCGTCGCGAGGGTCGACCAGGACGATGTCCTGGGTGCTCTGCCACGGCGCGGACTCCGACGTCCAGAGCAGGTATGCGGCCTTGCCCTCGGGGCCGCTGGTGTCGCCGACGATGAGGATGCGCCGCAGGTCGAAGCGCTCGGGCTCGTCGTCGACGAACTGCTGGGGCAGCAGGAACAGCCCCTGGTACTGCGTGGTGCCGCGCAGCCCGTCGACGAGCAGGGTCCGCGGCCCGGCCCAGGTCTGCAGGATGTCGGCGTGGTGGCCCTCGTAGGAGCCGTGCACGAGGCCGACGTCGATGTTCTGCAGGATCACCGTGGCGCCGTAGCGCTGGTCGAGGTTGATCCCCTCGGCGAGGTCCGGGCCGGAGATCTTGATGCCCTCGACATAGGCGGTGCCGAACTGGTCCTTGAGCAGGAGGCCGGTGCGCTCGCTGTCCTTGGGCGCCTGCGACTCCGGCGGCACGACGATCTCGCCGCCGAACAGCACGATGTTGCGGCCGCCGCGGATCTCGAGGCCGCCGTCGAGGGTGATCGGCCGGTCGGGCAGCAGGATGCGGTAGTCGCGGTCGGGCAGCAGCTCGAGGCGCCGGTTCTTCTCGGTGACGACGACCGTCTCGGGCTTGGTGAGCTCGGGCGGGTCCCACGTGAGGCGCTTGGCCTTCTCGGCGTAGCTGCTGATCGCGGGGGCCGGCGCTGTGGCCGCGGTGGTGGGCGCGGGCTTGCTGCCGAGCACGCCGCTGCGCACGAGCGACCAGACCGACACGGCGAGGACGGCGACGACCGCGACCGCGATCACGGCGTAGCCGGCGCGGGCGGTGCTCGACGGCGGCGTGCCGGGGTCGGCGGGCGGACGCGGCTGCACCCCGGACGAGCGCACGGGCACCCCCCTCCGCCCTCGGCTACGGCGATCGCTGCTGGCGCCCCGGCGGATGCCGCGGCGAGGCCCCCAGCCTAAGGCGCCCGGTGACGCCTCGTCACCGCCGGGAGGGCCGCCTTGCTCCGGACGGGCGATACCACCGCATGTCGTGCGGGAGGAGGCCCCGCGTCGGTCACGCAGTGTGATCGAACGCTCAGATCCGGGCCGGCGTCGATCGGGCGTACGGACGAGGCCCCGCCCCCTGCTCGGGGGACGGGGCCTCGTGCGGACCGTGCGGGCGGTGACCCGCAGTTCCCGGTCGACCGGGCCTCAGCCTGCGTAGCCGGGGCTGACGTAGCCGTAGCCTGCGCTGGCGCCGAAGTCGACGGGCGCGGCGCCCTTGACCACGTTCGGCCAGTCGGTGCTGGCGTTCCAGTTGCCCGACCCACCGGTCGTGTAGACCTGGCTGGTCGCGATGGAGGCCGGCGGGGCCACCTTCCACAGGATGTACTTCGCCTGGGCGTTGCCCACGATCCCGACCCGCTTGAGCTCCCAGCCCGGGACGATCACGGACGCGGTCGAGGTGTCGTGCGGGTTGAGGAACATGCCCTGGTAGCCGGTCACGCAGCTGAACCCGTCGACCTTGAGGACGGTCGGGCCGTTCCACACCTGCAGGCAGTCCGCGTGGTTGTAGGCCTTCTCGCCGACCAGGGTCGAGCCCATGGCGACGTTCTGCACGTGCACCTTGGCCAGCGGGGCGCTGACGTTGATGCCCTCGGAGAGGCTGCCGGTCGAGCTGATGAACCGGACGCCCTCGAGGTGGACCGTGCCGGTCTGGCCGGTGAAGTACGCGGCGCGCTTGACGTAGTGGTCGGCGGGGACGCCGGGGCCGGTGCCGCTGGAGTACCAGCCGCCGCCGACGTCGACGGTGCCGCCGATGATGACGACGTTGCGGCCGCCGGAGACCTCGAGCCCGTGGGTGTTCTTGTACACGGAGCCGGTCGGGAGCTTGAGGACGTAGTCGACGCCGGACGACAGCGTGATCTTGCCGTTCGAGCCGCTGGTCAGCGTCATCGTCACCGGGTTGCTCAGCGCGGGCGGGGCCCAGGACAGCGCGCCGGCCGCAGGCGGCGGGGTGCTGGTCGTGGGGGCCGGCGTCGTGGTGACCGGTGCCGGCGACGTCGTCACGGGGGCCGGGGTCGTGGTCTCGGGCGCCGGGGTCGTGGTCTCCGGCGCCGGGGTCGTGGTCTCGGGCGCGGGGGTCGTGGTCTCCGGCGCCGGGGTGCTGGTGGTCGGTGCCGGGGTGCTGGTGCTCGCGCTCGGCGACGTCGTGGCCGTGTCGACCTGGACGACCTGCAGCCCGGTGACGACCGGCTTGTCGACCGAGGCCTTGAAGCCGAGGTTGAGGGTGCCGTCGGTGACCGCGACGCGCAGCGTGCGCGCGATCTCCTTGTCGTGGCCCGCCGTCTTGTAGATGTCGAGGCCGCTGAAGACCGTCTTGCCCTCGGCGGTGGCGGTGAAGACGCGCTTGCCGGAGGCCTTCCAGTAGGGCTCCGCCATGAGGACGGTGACGTCGTAGGTGCCGCTCGGCACCTTCACCGAGTAGCTCGACATCCCGAACCGGTACGACTTCGCGACCGTCGGGACGAGGGCGCCGGAGATGGCGTCCTTGGTGGTGCTGGCGGTGCCGCCGGAGAAGCCGGCGTCGGCCGACCACACGGTGCCGTCGGCGGCCGTGGCGCCGGTGCCGCCGACGTCGATGCGCGCGGTGAAGCCCGCCGCGGTCGCGCTCGTGCCCGCCATGACCGCGGCCGTCATTCCGGCTGCGGCGACGACGGAGGCGAGGGTCGTGGCGGTGATGGCGCGGGCGCGCGTCGGACGAGGTGCTGATGCGGAGCGCACAGCGCGGTGCTGGTGGCGCCCGGTCGAGGTACTGGTCATGGTCGAAGCTCCCTTTCGAGCACCGGACGGTGAGGGGGACCGTCTGCGGAGAGGTGCGCGAACAGTGGGCTTTTCGTGCTGGTGAGAGCCGGTCTTGAACCGGCTGCTCCGAACGAGTGGCGCAGGCCGCACCGAGGGCGTTCAGGTCTCACCCGGTCGGCGGCCGACAACCGGGAAGGAGGCATCCGCCCCGCGAGCGGCGGACGCGACGGAACGCCGGGATCCCCTGCGGCGCAAGGGGTCCGGTGCCCTCACCGGGCGGTGACGCAGTGGCGTCCGGGCCTCATCCGATCGGCGGATCAGAGGGCCTGACGGGCACGCCGTCGTCACGCTGCGTCGACCGATGCCTCCGGTCAGGGGACCGCGGTCCTCGGCGATGGGCCGCTCGACGGACGCGTGCGCGGGCAGGCGCACGCCGGGGTTCACCCGGCTGCAGCAACCGCCTCGCGCCACAGCGCGACGTTGCGGCTCGACTCGAGCAGGGCCAGCGCGCGCTCGCGCGTGTGAGTGTCCTCACCCGTGCGCACACGGCCCAGCAGCCGTAGCGCGGCCCGCGCCCAGGCCGCCGCGACCAGCGGAGCCACGAGGTCGGCGCCGGCCGTGGGCGCGAGCTCGTCGTGCAGGATCCGCCGGGCCCAGCCGTCCTCGGCGAGCAGGTCGCGGCGCAGCACCGGCACCTCGTCGGCGACGCCGTGGACGCCGGCCCGGGCGAAGGCGAGGAAGGCGAGCAGCTGGACGAGGTCGTGGCCGGGCAGCCCCGACACCTCGCCGAGCTCCCAGTCGACGACGCCGAGGCGGCGGCCGCCGTCGAGGAGGAACAGGTTGGGGTAGGCCGGGTCGCCGTGCTCGAGGACGCGCGGCACCTCCCGCCCGCGCAGGGGGGCGGTCTGCTCCCGCGTGGCCGCCAGCAGGTCGAGGAGGGGGTGGCCGGCGGGCGCGAGGTCCTCGAGGCGGGCGGCCGCGGGCTCGAGCAGCGCGTCGAGCGCCTGGCCGCCGTCGGTGCGGCCCGTCTCGGGCAGGCCGCGGACCCAGGCGATGGCGACGTCGGCCGAGGACGGCTCGCGCCGCACCCGGGCGTGGCTGAGCGGCTCGCCCTGCACCGCGGTCTCGACCAGGACCCGACGCTCCCCCGCAGTCACGCAGGCCACGGCCTCGGGCGCGGTGCCCCGCAGGTCGGGCGCGAGCTCGTGCAGGCGGCGCAGCACGGTGCCCTCGTGCAGCACCCCCTCGGCGTCCCAGGCGCCGCGGGGCGTCTTGAGCACCCCGAGGACGCGGCGCTTGCGGACGACGAGGCCGACCACGTGCCGGCTCTCGGCGAACGCCGGCGTCACGTGCAGCACCGGGGCGCCCTCGGGCAGCAGCGCCGACATCCGGGCCGCGGGCTCGGCCCACTCCTCCGGCCCGGACGGCGCCAGCGTGCCCGCGCGCAGCGCCGCGACGACACCCTCGAGGTAGGTGGCGGGCATCAGGGCCGCCGTCCGACGGCGACGCGGTCGCGCGCCACGAGGCGGGTCAGCCCGAGGCGCACGAGGATCCCGGCGACGAGCGCGAGGATCCGGCCGCGGGTGCTGCCCTCGTTGCGGGCCAGCGCGGTGAGGACGGCGTCGCGCGAGTCGAGCGGCACGAGCATCGTGCGGCGCGACCGGCGCGGTGCCTCCCAGAACAGCCGGACGTCGGAGAGCCCGGCCTCGCGCAGCGCCCGCTCGGACGAGCGCAGCGGCGCGCGCGTCGGGGCCAGGACCACGACGACACCGCCCGCCGGCACCTCGGCCACGGCCGCGACGAGCTCGTCGTGCGACAGCGGGCCGAGGCGCGTGCCGTGCCCGACGTCGGGCAGGAGGAAGAGAGTGTCGCCGTCGCGGGGGTCGTCGACGGCCACGGGGCCGGCCGCGGGCGGCGCCTCCGTGAGCGAGGCCGCCTGCGCGCGGTAGGGGTTGCGGCTGGGGCGGCGCGACGGCCGCGAGAGCCGGCGCAGCACCTTCCCCGCCACCGGGATCTTGAGCAGCTCGGGGAACGTGTGCGGCACGTCGAGGTAGGGCACCGCCACCACGAGCACGACGAGCGAGATCAGCGCCGACACGACGAAGGCGGCCACGAACCCGAGTCCGAGCGCGGCCTGGATGCCGAACGACGCGACGAGGCCCACGGCCATGGCGAGGTAGGGCACCGCGACGCCGGGGTCGGCCACGCGCGTGGGCAGGCCCGCCAGCGTGAGCTGCCGGATGATGTTGCTGACGATGAGGGCCACCGACATCGACACCGCGGCGCCCCAGGCGCCGTAGGGCGGGATGAGCCAGAACGACAGCCCGACTCCGATGACGAGCGTGACGATGTTCGACCAGAACAGCCACCGCAGCCGGCCGGCGGTCGCGAGCATGATCGCGCTGAAGCCGGTGGCCGACTGGAACCAGAAGCCGAGCGCGGTGATCACGAGCAGCTCCGCGCTCGCCGCGTAGCGCTCGCCGAGCAGCGTCGTGACGGTGGGCTCGGCGAAGCCGGTCGACAGCACGAGGGTCGGGTACGACGCGAGCGCGACCCACAGCGCCGTGCGCCAGTACGAGAGCCGCAGGCTGTGCATGTCGCCCTGGCTCCACTGCCGGGCGGCGAGGGGCGGGTAGAGCACCCAGAACGCGCCGGACGCCGCCATCGCCAGCGTCGCGATCGGCTGCACGGCGCGCAGGTTCGCGACCGCGTCCGCGGTGGCGACGGCACCGAGCACGATGGTGGGCAGCGAGATGACCACGACGTACGTCAGGTTCGACGTGATCATCGGGAAGCCCTCGCGCAGGAGCGCGCGGACCGGCAGGTCGGGCCCGCGGCCGCCCATGCCCTCGATGACGCCGGTCGTGATGAGCAGCCGGGCCAGCATGAACAGGTAGATGCTCAGGCCCACCACGGCGGCGATCACGTAGGCGACGGTGAGGCCGAAGACGCTGGCGCCGAGCAGGTACGTCACGAGGATCGCGGTGAGGCGCAGCCCCGGCTCGAGCAGGTAGCGCCGGAAGAACACGGCTCGCGCCTTGGCGAAGGTCGCGAACGTGTTCATCACCATGGCGTCGAGCGCAGCCAGCGGTGCGAGCAGCACGGTGAGCACCAGGATCTGCGACGCCGTCTCCGAGGGCGCGATCCCGGGCGAGAGCAGCCGGTGCCAGAGCAGCACGGCGACGAACACGATCGAGCCGAGGCCGACGACGATCGACGCCTCGGTGACGAGGACGCCGACGATCTTGCGGTCGTCGCCCTTCTCGTCGTAGAGCGCGAGGAAGCGCGAGTCGATGCGGTCGAGGCCGAGCGGGATCACCGACTGCACGAGCGTGACGATCGACAGCGCCCAGGCGAAGGCGCCGTAGTCGTCCTTGGTGAGGATGCGCACCAGCAGCAGCTGGATGACCAGGCCGAGCACCATGCCCAGCACACGGCCGATGAGCAGCAGCGCCGATCCGCGCGTGTGCGCCTTGGACGACGCCTTCACCCGCGGAGCACGGGGCGCCGGCTCCTCCTCCAGCACCGCGCCGGTGGCGACGTCGACGCCGTCGGAGGGGTCCTGGCTCACCGCGACCACGTGCGCCAGACGAGGTCCTCCACGTCGCGGCGCACGGTGTCGGCGTCCTGCGTCGCGTCGACGACCGCGACGTTGGGGTAGCGGCCCTGCAGCTCGAGGTAGCGCTGGCGGCGCTCCTCGAGCAGCTCGACGGTGTGCTCGCCCTTGCGCGCGAACATCACCTCGCCCGGAGCGTCGAGGACGACGAAGAGGTCCGGCGCGGGGCAGCTGTGCTCGAGCAGCGTGTAGCTGATGCGCGCGCGTGCGGTGGGCTTGCCCGGCCGCAGCAGCGCGTCGACGACGTGCCGGTCGTAGAGCAGCAGGCGGCCTCGGCGCACGTCGACCGCGCCCTTGGTCGAGCGCCAGCGCAGGGTCACGAGCTTGACGCCGAGGCCGACGCCGGGGACGCGCTTCCAGAGCGGTTCGTGCGGGTCCTGCCGGAAGACGCCGAGGTAACGGATGCTCACCGCCATCGGGACGCTGTCGCGCAGGCCCTCGACGAGCGTGGACTTGCCGGCGCCGTCGGGGCCGAGCACGGCGACGGAGACGCCGCGGCGTCCCGGCGCGCGCCAGTCCAGCGCCTCGCGCAGCTTGCGGGCCTTGGCCGGGGCTCCGCCCTGGGCGGGCTTGAGCACCGGGCGCCACTGGTCGAGCAGCGCGCGCAGCGGCGCGTCGTCGCCGCCGAGGGCCTTCTCGGCAGCAGCCGCGCCGGCGGCCGCAGCGCCCGCGCCGAGCACGGAGTCGACGGCCGGGACGAGCGGGCTGTCGAGCGGCGGCACGCCGGTGATCGACGCCGGGCCGCGGTGCACCGCCCGCACGAGTGCGAGCCAGTCGCGGTCGTCGGGGCGCAGGCGCATCACGCCATCCTCGTCGCGGACCGCGCGGTCGAGGAGGAGGGGCAGGACGGGCAGCGTGCGGCTGCGGCCGCCGGCCGCCTCGACCACACCGAGCAGGTCGATGACGAACCAGCCGTCGGCCGCGCGCCGCAGGAGCAGGCGGTGCGGCTCGTGCTCCGGCGCGCGCCGGCGCAGGAAGCCCGCCGACTCGATGGCCGCCTGCGCCCGGTCGAGGTCGGCCGGTGCGACGAGCACGTCGACGTCGCCGCCCGGCCGGTCGAGGGCGCCGCGGTACATCACGTAGCGGATGGCGGCGTCGTCGAGCGCGGCGAACACGCCGGCGAGCTCGGGGCGCAGCGGAGGGCGGGAGACAGCGGCGTCGCCGGTCCCGAGGTGGTTCGCGGTCACGGAGTCAGGACCTCGATGGCGTTCACGAGCGGGTTGTCGACCCCGCGGCCGAAGGTGATGCTGATCGGCCCGGTGGTGGTCACGGTGTACTCGCGCACGATGCCCTTCCTGGCCCCGCCTGCCGCGGCGAAGATGTCGAACCCGGTCAGCACCTTGGTGCCGTTGATGGTCACGTCGAACGTGCGCCTGCCTGCGGCGGTCCAGTAGGTCTCGGCGAAGTACAGCCGGACCTTGTACGTGCCGGCGGAGGGCACCGGCATCGTCCAGATCATGTCCTTGCCGCCGGCCTGGTCGTAGCGGCCGGTCTGGAAGATCGACGACGGCGTGCCGGCCGGGATGGTGGCGCTGGTCATGTCGATCACCGACGTCGTCGTCGAGACCTTGTTCTTCGTCGCGGTGCTGTTGGACCACGGCGACGGCGTCGCGACGGTGTCGACGGTCCACCCGCCGGTGACAGCCGCTCCGCCGGCGTTCACCCGGTCGACCACGACGCCGTTCGGGGTGGGCGGCGGAGAGGACGTGGTGGTCGTGGGCGTCGGGCTGGGCGACGGCGCGACGCCGATCACGGTGCTGGCCGTGGAGCTGCCGGTGGCGTTGGACACGGTGAGCGTCACGGTGAAGCTGCCCTGCGCGGCGTACCGGTGGGTCACCGAGGCGCCCGTGCCGGTGGTGCCGTCGCCGAAGTCCCACGTCCACGACGTCGGCCCGCCCGAGCTGGTGTCGGTGAAGGTCACGTCGAGCGGGGCTGTGCCCGTGCTCGGCGACGCCGTGAACGAGGCGACCGGCGCGGTGGCCGTCGGGCTCGGCGACGTGGTGGTCGGCGACGGCGCGGGCGACGACGTGGTGGGCGTGGGCGACGGCGTCGTGCCGCCGATGGCCGAGAACCAGTAGCGCTGCGGCGACTCGGTCTGAGCCAGGACGAGCGTGCCCGACTCCGCCGTGGGCATCTGCTTGCTCGTCGTCGCGTTGTTCATGGTGTCGTTGCCGATGTCGCGCAGCGCCAGCGTGCCGGTGGACGGGAACGACAGGGACGACAGCGACGAGTGCTTGACGAGGATGTCGCCCTCGAACGCCACGTCGCCCGACACGCGCGGCGCCGTGTAGAAGACGTCGATGCCGTCGGAGTCGACCGACAGCACCGGCCGGGTCGCCGACTCCGCGACGGTCGCGATCGTGGCGGTGTCCCAGGCATTCGTGGCCGGCGTGTAGACGGCGGCCACGAGCAGCGGGTCGCTGTTCACGACGGGGGGGCTGGCGTCGTTGCGGCTGGTCTTGAACGCGACCACGACGCGCTTGGCCGGGTCGCCCGGGATGGTGCGGATGTTGAGGTGGTCGTCGGCCATGAGCGTGCCGGTGACGATCGGGGCGCCGGTCCAGGTGGCGCCGGCGTCCGTGCGGCGGGCCGCCCAGACCTGTCCCGTGGCCTGGTTGCTCCAGATCAGCGTGGTCACGCCGTTGGCCGAGGCGATGGTGGTGATGTCGTCGGAGGTGCCGGTCGTGGCGATGGTGCTGTCGGCGGCTGCGAGGTTGGCCAGGCTCGGCACGTACTGCGATCCGAACGTGACGGTCGCAGCATCGGCGCTGCCGGACGTGCTCACCAGGTAGGGGCGCTTGTACCGGGCGAAGGTGGCCCACAGCCGGCCGTTGCCGTCCTGGGCGATCGTCATCGTCTCGGCCGAGTTCGGCGCGATGGTGACGGGGAACCCGGCGTCGGGGGTCCAGGTGCTGCCGTTCCAGGAGTAGCGGAACAGGCGCGCGGGCTCGGTGGTCGACGTCGCCGACGAGCTCGACGCGACGGCGTGCGACGCCACGAACAGGTGGGTGCCGTTCCACAGCACGTCGGCCGACGTGGCACCGCGGGGGTCGAGCGCGACGCCGGTGTCGATCCACGTGGCGGTGGTGCGGTCGAGGCGGGCGATGGTCCAGCCGCCGGTCGTCATCGACGCCATCGAGGCCCACCACGAGCCGAACGCGAACCAGACCTTGCTCTCCGGCTTCGGAGCGGTCGGGATCGTGTTGGGGAACCCGGTGGTCGTCGCGCCCGGCGTGCCCTTGTCGCCAGGGGCGGCCTGGGCCGCCGGCGCTGTGGTCGCGAACGCGACCGCGACGAGCAGCGCGGCGATCAGCGACGTCGCAACGACTGCCGCGACGGACCGGCGCGCGGCGGATGCGGTGAGGTCGTCCCGCGACGCGCGCACCGATGACGACCTCTGCCCCGAGATGTTCATGGTGCTGCGAGGATAGCCGCGGGCAACCGCTCGTCCCATGGTCCGAACGTCCCTGGATACCTGGCGTTAACGAAGAACCGTCCGAACGGAGCACTGTGACCCCCGACGAACGTCAGTCCGGAGTCGCCCCGTCACCGTCCGTCGTCATCCCGACCCACAACCGGCGCGAGCGCATCCTCGCCCTCGTCGCGCGGCTGCTGGCGGACGACGACGACGCGCAGATCGTGGTGGTCGACGACGTCAGCCGCGACGGCACCGCCGCAGCGCTCGAGCAGCTGGTCGAGGGGAGCCCCCGGCTGCACGTCATCGCCCTCACCGAGCCTGCGGGCTCGTCGCGCGCCCGGCTCGTCGGAGCGCGGGCCGCGACCGGCGACATCCTGGTGATGCTCGACGACGACGTCATGCCCTCCCCCGGCCTGGTGCGCAAGCACGTCGCGCACCACACGGCCTACCGGGCGACATCACCCGAGGACCCCGACAGCCTGCTGGTGCTGGGCTACATGCCCACGACCGTCCCGTCGCCGCTGCCGGCCGGCGCGTTCGCGACGGCGCTGTACGCGCAGGAGTACGAGAAGCGCTGCGCGGGCTACGAGACCGACCCGTCGACGATCATGACGGCGCTCTGGCTCGGCAACGCGTCGCTGTCGCGCACCCGCTACCTCGAGGCGTTCGACTCGGGCCGGATGCCGCGGTTCCCGTACCGGCACGAGGACCGGATTCTCGGCATCGTGCTGCGCGACCTCGGCGTCCACGGCGAGTTCGACCGCACGATCCACGCGACCCACGAGCACAACCGCCCGCTGCCGAAGTTCCTCAAGGACGCCTACGAGAACGGCCGCGGCCGCGAGGAGATCCACCGCCTCTACCCCGACGTCGTCGCGGGCGACGCCGAAGAGGAGTACCTCGCCGACCTGCCTGCTCCACTGCGCGGGCTGATCACGACCACGCGCCACGAGCCGGTGCGCCGGGCTGTCGTCGGCACGCTGTCCGCAGGTATCCGCACGGCCGGCCGTCTCGGCGCGCGCGGCCCGGAGACCGCGATGGCCAAGGTCGCGCGCCGGGTCGAGCTGATGCATGGCGCCCGCGCCGTGCGCGAGGCGCAGCGGGGCTGACCGCCCCGCCCCGCATGGCGAAGGGCGCCTCCCCGTGGGGGAGGCGCCCTTCGCTTCTGCGGAGGCCGGGCTGACTAGGCGCGGGCCTTGAAGAACACCGAGCGGTTGGAGGGCGTGCCCCAGCCGACCAGGTTGTAGGCGCGCACGGTGCACGAGTACGTCTTGCGGGCGACCAGGTTGGTCACATAGGCCGAGCGGTACTTGTAGCCGACGATCCGCGACCGCATGCCCGCGCCCGCCGTCGGGCGGCAGACGATCTGGTACTTCTGGATCGCGCGGCCGTTGTTGGCCGGGGCGACCCAGGTGACCAGCACCTTGCGGCCGGTGCGCGACGACACCTTCGGCGCGGCCATCTTCGCCGGGGCGGCGTTGATCACCAGGCGGACGGTCTTGGTGGTGCTGCCAGCCGAGTTGGTCGCCGTCTGGACGACGGTGTACGTGCCCGCCTTGGCGTAGCGGTGCGAGAACGACGCGCCTCCGGCCACGGTCTTCGACCAGCCGTCGCCGAAGTTGTACGTGACGGTCTCGACGAGTCCGGTGCTGGTGTCGGTGAACGTGGCGCCGAGGACGGTGACGCCCATCCGCTTGGTGGTGAAGTTCGCCGTGGGCGCCACACCGACGTTGATCGTCTTGCTGATCGTGTCGGTGCCCCAGTCGTTGGTCACGGTGAGGGTGACCGTCTTGGCGCCGGAGCTGGCGAAGGTGTGGGTCGGGCTGGCCGACGAGCTGCTGCCGCCGTCGCCGAAGTTCCACGAGTAGCTGCCCGGGCGGCGCTTGGACAGGTCGGTGAAGTCGACCTTGAGCGCGTTGGTGTCGTCGGCGGCCGGGGCGAAGTCGAAGTTCGCGACCGGGACGCTGACGTCGTTCCACCAGTAGGTGCGGTCCACCGTCGTGCTCGAGGGCGACGTGGTGATCGCGCGGTGGGTCGCCATCACGATCGTGCCGGTGGTCTCGTTGACGAAGCCCTGCGAGACGGTCGCGTCGTTGAGGCCGTCCGGCTTGTTGGCGGTGGTGCCCTGGCGCGCGACGTCGAGCATCACGATCTGGCGGCTTCCGACCACGGTCATGGTCGACGGGTTGACCGTCTCGCGGAAGAGCACGCCCTGGACGTTGGTGGTCGCCGCGGGGTCGCCCGGGGCGGAGTAGTAGACGTCGAGGCGGTTACGGGTCGTGTCGTACGCGGCGACCGGGCGGGTGCCCTTCTCGGCGACGGTCGACAGCGTGGTGATGTTGTCCGACGGCAGGTCGGCGTAGCCGCTGTTGTTGGCGCCCACCACGGTTCCACCGGTGCGCGGGACGATCTTGAACACGCGCAGGAGCGGCTTGGTCGGGTCGACCGGCACCTCCTGGTCGTAGGAGGTCTTGACCGCCGCGTAGATGGCGCTGTTGGCGGTGCCGGACGGCGACGGGACCAGCGAGACGTGGTTGTCGGCGGAGAACGGCGCGTTGGTCAGCCGCGAGCCGAAGAAGTTGCCGGTGCCCCAGCGGTCGCCGGTGCGGTTGCGGGCGACGTAGAAGCCCTGGGCGTCGCTGGTCGTGTTCTGGTTGGAGAACACCACGGTGACCCAGCCCTCGGAGCTGACGATGTCCGCGGTGTCGTCGCGGGTGGCCTGCGTCGCGGCGAGGTCGTCCGGCACCAGCAGCGTGTTCTTCGACCAGCGCAGGCGGAAGTGCGACGTCGTCGCCGGTGCGGTGGCGCCCGTGGCGACGCTGGTGCGCACGATCCACGGCTGGCCGCTGCGCATGTAGACGCCGACGATGTGGTCGTCGCTGGCCTTGGTGATCGCGAACGAGGTCACCTTGCGGTTGACCGGCAGCGTGATGCGCCAGTCGCGCACCCAGGAGCCGGCGTCGAAGCTGTACCGGCTGAGGATGACGTCGGAGGCGGTCGTGTCGGTGTTGACCTTCGCCATCTCGTGCGACGACACGAACAGGAAGCCGGACTCGGCGTCGTAGAGGGCGTCGGCCGAGGTGTTGTTGCGCGGGTCGATGCCGATCGCGGTGTTCACCCAGGTCGGCGTGCCGCCGGAGTCGCGGTTGGCCAGGCGGTGGATCGTGTAGCCGTCGCTGAGCGGGTTCTTCATCGACGCCCACCAGAAGCCGTTGGCGTACCACGTCTTGCTCTCGGCCTTGGGCGCGGTGGCGCCGTCGGGGACCGACGTGAGCGTCGTGGTGGGGCCCTGCGACGGACCCTCGGTGCCCACGCTGGGCCCCGGCAGGTCGGCCGCGCCTGCGGCGGTCGGGACCGCCACGGCCAGGCCGGCGGCAAGCGCGGCTGCGCCGACCATCGCGGCGGCGCGCATACCGGCGGAAGTTGCCCTCATTCCCCGTTCCTCTCCTGGAAACCACGGCCGCGGTGCCGGCGGCCGGGCCCGACTCTAAGCGGGCGGTGCACAGGGCGTGAACGACGGTCACCCGATCGACGCAGCAGATCATCCGAAGGTGCCACCGACCGTGAGGTTCCCGTGAGAACCGCACCGGACGCACGAGAACCGCGCTGCTGCAAGCGGTTCCGGACGCACCTGTCCCCGGCCGGGGGGACCCAGGCCGGGGACAGGTGGTGCAGATGTGGCAGGGCGGGCGACGCCGATCGTGATGCGGCTGTGACGCGGCGGCGTCCGCTCTACGAGACGGGGCCTACAGGTATCCGGGCGTGCGGTAGCCGTAGCCGGCGTACTTGGCGTACATCACCGGGGGCGCGCCCACCTTGACGTACGGCCACGCGGAGCGGTTGGGCCACATCCCGGAGTTCTGCCGCGTGGAGCCCGAGATGTAGACCTGGCTCGTGCGGGTGGGGAACGAGCCGACGCGCCAGAGCAGGTAGGCCGCGTTCACGCCGCGGATGTAGACCCGACGCAGGTCGTAGGTGCCGACGGCCGCCGACTCGTGCTGGTTCGGCGTCAGGAACAGGCCCTGGTACTGCGTGGTCGCCACGAATCCGTCGACGAACAGGTGCTTGGGCCCTCCCCACGCCTGGATGGCGTCGGCGTGGTTGGTCGACTGGGAGCCGGCCAGCAGCGAGCTGATCCGGATGTTCTGCAGGACCAGCGTCGCGCCCGGGAGGCTGACGTTGATGCCCTCGGTGAGGCGCTTGGTCGTGCTCGACATGAACTTCACGCCCTCGACGAACACGGTGCCCGTGGTGTCGCGGAAGTAGGCGGCGCGCTTCTGCAGCTTGCCGTTCTTCATGACCCCGCCGCGCACGTCGACCGTGCCGCCGCGGACGACGACGTTGCGCCCGCCGGTGATCCAGAGGCCCTCGGCATTGGCCCACGCCTTCGTGCGCGGCAGGACGATCCGGTAGTCGCGGCCGGCGCGCAGCTTGATCTCGCCGACGCCGGCACGCGGGTAGAGCGTGATCGGCTTGTAGAGCGCCGGTGGCTTGCGGGCCAGCTTGGTCGACGTGATGCGCACCGGCGCGAGCACGTACGACGGGGTGGTCGCGGTGGGGACGGCGGTGGCCGTCCGGGACGCCGTGGTGGTCGAAGCCGTGGTGGCGGCGTCGGCGGGCGCGGCCAGAAGCGACGCCCCCAGCGCAGCGGCGGCTGCCGCGGCTGCTGCGGGGATCGTCCATCGGGCCGGCGTTCGTCGGCTCACGCGCACGCGCGGGCCTCCTCCCTCGTTGTGGCTGCCGCAGGCGGCAGCGCTCCCTGTCTGGATCGGCGAGCCGGGACAAGGAGCCCAAGGAGGGCGAGGAGCTCGTTACCGTTCCGTTACGGGTGGACCGTATAGGGACGCTCGGGCGGCCCTGCAAACCCCGAGGTCAGGGCGCCGGCGTCCGCCCGGACAGCCCCTTGACACCGCGAGGTAGTCCCTGTAGTTGATCCGACCCTCATCCGTTCGGCCGATGCCTGCGCGGACGCCGTCCCGGGCCGTCCGCGCCCCGGTCCGACGCACGGGGGCCGTCCGGAGTGCGGGACGACCGGCGTGACATGCATCTCGCCGGGACCTGCGTTCCGTCGGCGCGCCGCGGCTACAGCAGGTGCGGCAGGAGCAGCAGGCGCACCACCGACAGCGCCAGCACGGCGATGGCGACGAAGGTGAGCAGCACCTGGATCTTCGGGCCGGTGAACTTCGTGGCGATGCTGGCGAAGAACAGCACGAGGGCGAGCAGCACGGCGATGAGCACGAACGACGTCGATTTCTGCGCCGCGGCATCGGCCTCGGCGAGCAGCGCCTCGGCCTTGGCGGAGTCGGCGTCCGAGGCCACCTGCTCGGGCACGACGTAGCTCGGGAGGTCGAGCGGCGTGCCGGCGGGGATCACGACCGGCACGCCGTTGGCGTCGACCTTCGCGCCGCTGACCCACTCCGCCTGCGCCGCCTTGAGCGACGGCGAGAAACGGTCGTCGAGGAATCCGGCCTTGCGGCGGTCGCCGGCGTTGACGGCGTCGATCCACGACAGCCACATCTGCGAGTCGATGACGACCTGCTGCGTGGCGGCGGTGGCGGCCCGGCCGGCGTCGGTGCGCGCGATCGCCGAGGCGGCCTGGGCGTCGGACTGCGCGCCGGCCCACTGGCTGGCCTGGAACGACGCCCACGCCGTGGCGACGGCCGCGATCGCCAGGATGATCGCCGTCCACGAGTCGAGCAGCCGCTGCCGGCGCTCCCACGGGTCCTCCGGCTCGGGCGGCGCGAGGTCCTCCCCCAGCACGACGTCGACGACGTCGTCGAGCCGGTCGAGAACGCCGCCGTCGTCGGAGTCGGTGCTTGCATCCGCCTTCACCGGGTCGGCACCGCCCGAGGCGGGACCCGGCGCATCAGTCCCCTGCGCCACAGGGCGTTTCTAGCGCCCGGGGGGCCGATCAGTACGCCGAACCGGTCCGATCGGCGTGCTCGGACGCCGAGGCATCGCGGGCCGCTGGCACGGTGGACACCGTGGCGCCGCGGACGTCGATGTCGTCCTGCTCGCGCAGGTCGACGACGGGGGCGGTCGGCATGAGCACGGCCCGGCGGTAGAGGTGGCCGTGGGCGCGCGCGTGCTCGGCGCAGGCGTGGTCGACGGCGTTGTGGGAGTCGCGGTCGGAGAGCAGGAAGAACTCCGCCGGCGCATCGCACCAGGCGCACACGTGCACAGCTGCAGCGTCCATGTCGCTCACCCCGTCCCCCAGGCGTCGTCGCGGTCATCCCTAGGGTCGCACGCGGGGCCCCCGGATGGGGAGGCTCCACGCGGAGGAACCGGCCGTCACGACGTGCAACCACTCGCCCGAGGTCGGCCGTTCGGCCCTTCCGAGGTGTCCGCGAGGTCCATCATCGGCGCCATGGCGTCCCCGGCAGCCCCTGCGAAGCTCAACGGCCGCGTCGTGGCCGTGTCGTCCGTCGCCGCCCTCGGCGGCTTCCTGTTCGGCTTCGACTCCTCGGTCATCAACGCCGCCGTGCCCGGCATCCAGGACCAGTACGGGACGAATCCGGCGCAGACCGGCTTCGTCGTGTCGATCGCGCTCATCGGCTGCGCGATCGGCGCCTGGTTCGCCGGCCGCGTGGCCAACCGGCTCGGCCGCCCGCGCACGATGCAGGTCGCCGCGATCGCCTTCATCGTGTCGGCGATCGGCTCGGCGTTCCCCGGCAACGTCTGGGGCCTCATGGGCTGGCGGCTCGTCGGCGGCCTCGCCATCGGCGCCGCGTCGGTGATCGCACCGGCGTACATCGCCGAGATCGCGCCGCCTGCGCTGCGCGGCCGGCTCGGCTCGCTGCAGCAGCTCGCGATCGTCGTGGGCATCTTCATGGCGCTGCTGTCGGGCTGGGCGATCGCGACGGCGGCCGGCGGCGCGTCGCAGGACTGGCTGCTCGGCATCGAGGCCTGGCGCTGGATGTTCCTCGTCGAGGTCATCCCCGCCATCGTCTACTTCTTCGCGGCACGCACGATCCCGGAGTCGCCGCGCTACCTCGTCGCACTCGACCGCGTCGACGAGGCACGCGCCGTCCTCGCCTCGGTGGGCCAGGAGCTCGGCGACGACGAGCTCGCCGAGATGCGCGCGCAGATGGAGGGCGAGGACTCGCAGCGGGTGCGCGACCTGCGCGGGCCCAAGTTCGGCCTGCTGCCGGTCGTCTGGGTCGGCATCACGCTGTCGGTGCTGCAGCAGCTCGTCGGGATCAACGTGATCTTCTACTACAGCAGCATGCTGTGGCAGGCCGTCGGCTTCGGCGAGGAGGACTCGCTCACCATCTCGGTCATCAGCGGCGCGATCAACATCGTCGCCACGCTGATCGCCATCGCGCTGATCGACCGCGTCGGCCGCAAGCCGCTGCTGCTCGTCGGCTCGGCCGGCATGTCGGTCTCGCTCATCGTGATGGCCTTCATCTTCAGCACCGCGCCGATCGTGGAGGTGGCCGCGACCGACACCTGCGCCGCGCCGTGCATGCAGCCGTCGCTCACCGGCACGCCCGCCACGCTCGCGCTGCTCGCCGCCAACGGCTTCGTGCTGTTCTTCGGCTTCTCGTGGGGCCCGGTCGTGTGGGTGCTGCTCGGCGAGATGTTCCCCAACCGGATCCGCGCCATCGCGCTGTCGGTCGCCGCGGCCGCGCAGTGGGCCGCGAACTTCCTGGTCTCGACGTCGTTCCCGCCGCTGGCCGCCAAGGGCCTCGGTCTCGCCTACGGCATCTACGCGTTCTTCGCCGTGGTGTCGCTGCTGTTCGTGTGGAAGGTCGTGCAGGAGACGCGAGGACGCCGGCTCGAGGACATGGACAAGGCCTACGCATCGGTGTAGCCCGCACGGCGCAGCCCTGCCCGGAGCGCATCACGGCGGTCACGCTCCGCCGAGCACGGGCATCGTCCGGACGGGCAGGACCGCCGCCTGACCGGTCAGGCCCGTGCTCGGAACCTCAAGGGCGCCTCTCGGCGTGGCACCGTGGTCCCTGCCGCCGGGGAGCGGCACCGACCACGAGGGGTGGGGCCATGCCGTACAAGGTCATCTCCGCGGACCCGTACACCGTCGAGCTGACGTCGCCCGCCGACGTCACGTTCTACCTGCGGGCGTCGTGCGGCGAGATCGAGCACGTGACCGCCGTGCACCCCCTGGTCGAGAAGACCAACCGCGTGCTGCTGCTGGTCTCCACCCACTCGAGCCTCGAGAACCAGCTCGCGTTCTTCCGCGAGACGTTCCACAAGGGCGAGATCGACGGCGTCGAGCACGAGCTCGAGGCCGCCGTGGTCGACGTCCTGTCGTGGGCGATCCTCGACCGCGCGGTGCCCTCCGCGGAGCCCTCGATCGACCTCGGCGAGGCGCACCAGACCGACGACGCCGCCTGAGGCTCAGGCGGTCGGCACCGTCCCGCGCTCCATCCGGATGCGCAGCGTCTCGTAGATCGGCCGCCCGCCCATCGCCGTCGCGGTGACCACCGCGGCAGCCGCGGCGAGCGCCATCGGCACCATGAGCGAGGTCTGGCCCGTCATCTCGCTGATGAGGATCACGCCGGTCACCGGGGCGCGCACGACCGCCGCGAAGAACGTCGACATCCCGACCACCGCGAACACCGTCACGGGCAGGTCGAGCCCGACGGCGCCACCGAGCTCGGCGAGCAGCGCACCGGCCAGCGCGCCGACGACGAGCAGCGGCGCGAACAGCCCGCCCGGCGTCCCCGCCGCGTACGACAGCGGGCCGAGCAGCACACGGACGACGAGCACCGCCGCGAGCGCGCCGATCGTGGCCGACGACGACAGCACGTCCTGGTTGAGCGCGTCTCCCCCGCCGACGAGCGACGGGGCGGCGAGCGCCACCACCATCACCACCGCGCCGATCGCGGCCGCCTTCGCCTCCGGCGGCACCGACGGCGCGCGCTCGGCGAGGTCGAGGAACGCGATCACGAGCCGGTTGTAGAGAACACCGCCCGCGCCGAGCAGGACACCGAGGGCCGCGAAGCCGACCAGCAGGAGCAGCGGGCCGGCGTCGAGCGGCGGCACGTCGAACACGGGTGCCCCGCCGAGCATGAGCCGCGCGACCGCGAGCGCCGTCGCGGTGGAGACGAGCGTGGCGACGACGAGCCGCGTGCGGAACGCGCGAGCGACCTCCTCGAACACGAACATGGCGCCGCCGAGCGGGGCGCCGAACGCGACGCCGAGGCCCGCGCCCGCGACCGAGGTCTGCAGCGTGGAGACGTCGTGTGCCGACGACCCGCGCCACGACGCGGTCCACGCGCCGAGGCTCGCGCCCATCTGCACCGTGGGGCCCTCGCGGCCGAGGGCCAGGCCCGAGCCGATCGCGAGCAGGCCGCCGACGAACTTCGCCGGCACGACGCGCAGCGGCGCCGGCGGCACCTCGCCGCGCAGGTGCGCCTCCACCCGCTGCACGCCGCTGCCGCCCGCCTCCGGCACCAGCCGCACGATGAAGCGCGCGATGGCCACGAGCACGGCCGCGACGACGACGAGCAGTGCGCCGCGCCACCACAGATCGCCCTGCGCCCACTCCACCGCGTGCAGCCGCGCCTCGTCGGCCCAGCGCAGCGCGAGACGGAACGCACCGCCGACGACGCCGATCAGCACGCCGGCGATCCCGGCGAGCAGCGCGAGCACGAGCAGGCCGTGGTCGCGGTCGTCGTCGGGCGGGGGCGCGTCGATGCTGCCCCGCGGCTCGGCGTCGCTCATGGGCGCGAGTCTGGCGGACGTGCGGTCACCGGCGCTCGCGGAGTCCCTGGTAGTAGTCGCTCCACATCAGCTTGTAGACGCGGGTCGCCTTCGGGATGTCGCGCAGGCCCGGGATCCACGGCAGGAAGATGAAGGGAAGCGCGAACAGCACCGTCATCACCATGACGTAGAGGTCGCCCGACGCACCCGTGGCGCCGTAGCCCCACTGGTACCAGGACGTGTAGGGGAACAGCCACCAGGCGCCGGGCCAGTTGCCCACCTCGTTCATGATCCCCCACGTGCCGCCGGCCAGGTACCCGGCGTTGCGCGGCGCTACGTTGGCGACGGACTGGTTGTAGAACCAGCAGTCGCCGTCGGCGGGCAGCGGGTCGCCCGGGCTGATGCAGGCTGTGCCGCCGCCGCCCTCGCCGGAGTCGCCGAAGTAGAGCATCGCGAAGGTCTGGTCGTTGGAGTACCAGGTGCCGTAGCCGTCGGCGCGCGGGCTGTTCGTGTAGAGCAGGGCGGCATCGAGGCCGCCGCTGCGCGCAAAGGCCAGCTGCGCCTGCACGATCGTGTCGAGCGGGCCGGTCTTGGCCGCGGACGTCGTCACGGTCAGCACGCCGTCCTTCGCCGTGCCCTTGCCGATGGCGTCGTAGTACGACTGCGCCCACTTCGTCTGCTGGTCGGCCGACGCCTTCGACCACACGTCGAGCGCGGCCTTCACGTCGGCGTCGCCCTGCAGCGAGAGCGGCGTCGCGACGAAGTCCTGGTAGGGATCGACCGGGATGGCGACGGGGAACGCGTTGCCGAGCCACGTCTCCGGCGAGATGGGCCCGAGGGCCTGCGTCGAGCCGTTCTGCGCGGTGCTCTGGTAGGGCGGCCCGTACGTCGCCGACAGCGACGTGCCGTCGATCTCCGACAGCGTCGTCGCCGCGAAGTCCTTGGTGCCCTGCTCCGCCCACTGCTGGAACGTGACCGGCGGCGGGTCGGGCGAGGAGAACAGCACCGAGAGCCCGACGACGAGCACGAGGATCACGACGAACGAGAACAGGAACTCGCGGAACAGGTCGTAGGGGCGGCGCTCGCCGCTCCAGGCGATGTCGGACGACTTCCAGCGCGCAGGTCCGCGGCTCATGACGCCCCCTCCGCGCCGTCAGCAGCGTCCTGGCCGACCGGCCGGCTGCTCGCCTCCGCCCTCGTCGGGCCGTCGGGCTCGGGCGCCCCCTCGAACGAGAAGCCCTCGGGCGGGAACGGCGGCACCACGCCGTGGCGGCGGACCCACAGCAGATGCAGCGCGAGGAACGCCGCGACGCCGAGCGGGAGCAGCACGACGTGCCACCCGAACACCTGGTCCATGCTCATGACGTTGAGCAGCCAGCCGAAGCCGAAGCTGTTGAACGCGTCCTTGCCCTGCTGCCCGATCCACTGCGCCTCGTAGTTGGAGGTCAGCAGGTAGCCGGTGAGCCCGGTGAGCACCGCGGTGAAGAACGTCATCGTGCCGAACAGCCACGTGAAGCCGCGGCCCCCGCGCCAGGCGGCGGTGAAGAACGACGACCCGAAGTGCACGAAGATGCAGAAGAAGAAGCACTGCACCGACCAGTAGTGCAGCGACGCGAAGAGGTCGCCGGCACTGCTCGAGTGCGTCCAGAGCGGGCCCTTGAAGACGAGGATCGCGCCGGTCGCGATGAGCATGAGGAACGACATCATCGCCAGCGAGCCGAACAGGTAGAACGCCTTGCGCACGTATACCGGCTCGTCGGCCGGCAGCATCCGGTCGTAGGGCCAGTACTTCTCGGCGTAGTGGCGGCTGTCCTCGGTCCAGTTGCCCGTGCGCAGCTCGTGCGCCGCCTCGCGGACGTCCTCCTCCGCGCGGCGCACCTCGTCGCGGGCGCTCATCGTCCGCCGTCCTTGCGCCCCCGCCGCCCCTCGGGGAGCTTCACGGTGATGCCGAGGACGAAGACCAGCAGCAGGAGCAGGAAGGCGATCCCGTTGGCCCGGGTGACCAGCACCCAGCCCCATTCGAGCATCAGCTGCGTCGGTGTGTTGAGGTCGATCACAGGGCCTCCTCCGCTCTCATGCCGGGACGGTCCCCTGTCCCGGGCCCGCCCGGGCGCACCGTCCTGCCCAGGTCACCCCGCGGGGGTGACCCGGCGCCCCCACGGCGGTCGGGGTGATCGGATGGGGCCGTGGCCACCGTCCTCCTCGCCGTCGCCGGGCTGCTGGTCGGCGTCGCGCTGGCCGCCCGCCGCGAGGGCGCGCCCCGGGCGTGGGCCGGCTGGGCGCTCGTGCTGGCGGGCCTCGCCGCCGTGGCCGCCGTCGTCGTCGCCCTGCGCTGAGACCCGGCCGGCGCCGCCGGCGCCGCCCAGGTTGCCCTTACCTGTGCATTCGCATAGTCTTCCGTCTCCATCGCCTGTTCACGGCAGTTCTTCCTGCCGTACGACGATTCTGACGGAGGATCTCTTGTCGGTCATCGACCAGACGCTCGCCCCCGCCACCGCCGGGCAGCTCGCGGCCGGCCCCGCCTGGGCCGCCCTGCGCACGGCCGTGGAGTCGCTGCGCGCCCTGCAGTCGGCCGACGGCAGCCTGCGTGCCGACCTCTCCGACGCCGACCGCGCCGCCGCGGCCGCGCTCGTCGAGGACGTCGTCGCCGCGGTCGACGAGCTCTCCCCGTCGCTCCCCCACGACGCCGGCTACCACGCCGCGCTCGTCGCCGACCTGCGCCGCTGGGCCGCCGAGGGCTTCGGCGTGCCGGATTTCCTCGACTCGCTGCTCGCCTTCGGCTCGATGGCCGAGCGCGTCGACGGCCTGCCCCACCTCGTGATGTTCCCGATGTACACGCAGAACGGCAGCACCGAGCGCCTGCTCGAGGCCGTGCTGCTCGAGGTCGTGTGGCCGGAGTGGGTCGCCGCGATCGAGGCCGAGCGCTACAACAACGCCAAGTTCGTGCCGGTGGCCTTCGCCGACTTCACGCCGGGCTACGACACCCACAGCGCGGTGCTGTTCCCCGAGACGGTCGCGGTGCGCGAGACGCCGTCGTTCGAGTGGGGCGCGATCTTCTGCGACCGCGAGGCCGCGCGCTTCCGCCGCGTGGTCGGCGCCGCCATCGAGAGCCTGCACGTGCAGATGCCGGCCGACGCCGCCGCGCTCTTCGACGACCAGCGCGTCGCGCAGGAGACCTTCGTCCTCTGGGACCTCGTCCACGACCGCGCGCACATGCGCGGGGACCTGCCCTTCGACCCGTTCCTGGTCAAGCAGCGCCTGCCCTACTGGCTGTACGCCCTCGAGGAGCTGCGCTGCGACCTCACCGCGTTCCGCGCGGCCGTCGAGCTCGAGCGCGACGGCGTCGAGGCCGCCCGGCTCGTGCAGTACGCCGTCATCCTCGACCGCACGCTGCGCTTCCCGGTGTCGGGCTCGCGCCACCGCAACTACGACAGCCTCGGCGGCCAGGTGCTCTTCGCCTGCCTGCGTCGTAACGGCGCGATGACCTGGTCGGACAACGCCCTCTCGATCGACTGGGAGCGCACCGCCGTCGTCGCGCAGGAGCTCCTCGCCCGCATCGAGGACCTCTACTGGACCAGCATCGACCGCAACAAGGTGTCGCACTGGCTCGCGGCCTACGACCTCGTGCGCGAGTACGTCGAGCCGCACGTCGCGTCGCGCTGGGCGCAGGGCCTCGCCGAGCTCGGCCCGGACGCCACGACGAAGGACTACAACGACGCCGCCCTGCCGGACGAGTTCCCCCTGTCGCTGTTCTTCGAGATCCTGCAGCGCAGGATCGGTCCGGTCGTCGACTCCGCGAAGGGGATCCGCGCATGAGCAGCAACCTCGGTGACGGCTCGCTCGTCGTCGTGACCGGCGCCGGCGGCCCCGCCGGCTCCGCCGTCGTCCAGGCGCTCGTCGCGTCGGGCGCCACGGTGGTCGGCGCCGACCGCAGCGCCGACGCGCTCGAGGCCGTGCGCAACCGCCTCGGCGACGGCGCGGACCGCTTCCGCGGCGACGTCGTCGACCTGCTCGACGTCGACCGCGTGCGCACGTGGGCCGACGATGTCGCGGCGTCGCACCCGTCGGGCTCGCCGCGCGTCGACGGCGTCGTGCACCTCGTGGGCGGCTGGCGCGGCGGCTCGCGCTTCCTCGACAACACCGTCGAGGACGCCGCGTTCCTCCACGACCTGCTCGTGCGCACGCTGCAGCACGTGTCGCTGACGTTCCACGATCACCTGCTCGCCTCGCCGCGCAGCGAGTTCGTCATCGTCTCCGCGCTCGGCGCCTCGAAGCCCACCGCGGGCAACGCCGCCTACGCCGCGTCGAAGGCCGCGGCCGAGGCGTGGACCGCCGCGCTCGCCGACTCCTTCGGCAAGCTGCAGAAGGACGACCCGGCTGCCGCCGCCTCCACCCTCGTCGTCAAGGCGCTCGTGCACGACGCCATGCGCGAGGCCTCGCCGGAGAAGTCGTTCGACGGCTTCACCGACGTCACCGACCTCGCGGCCGAGATCGTCGCCCTCTGGGACCTCGACGCCGCCACCGCCAACGGACTCACCAAGGTGCTCGCCCCGTGACCAGCTTCGCCAGCGACAACTACTCCGGCGTCCACCCCGCCGTCCTCGAGGCCGTGGCCCAGGCCAACGAGGGCCGCGCCCCCGCCTACGGCCGCGACCCGTGGACCGCGCGTCTGCAGGACGTCGTCCGCCGCCAGTTCGGCGAGCAGGCCGAGGCGTTCCCGGTCTTCAACGGCACCGGCGCCAACGTCGTCGCGCTGCAGGCCATGACAACCCGCTGGGCGTCGGTCGTGTGCACCTCCACCGCGCACATCCACGTCGACGAGTGCGGCGCGCCCGAGAAGGTCGCGGGCGTCAAGCTGCTCACCATCCCGACGTTCGACGGCAAACTCACCCCGGAGCTCATCGACCTCGAGGCCCGCGGCATGGACGACGTCCACCGCGCGCAGCCGCAGGTCGTGTCGATCACGCAGACCACCGAGCTCGGCACGGCGTACACGGTCGAGGAGATCCGCGCGATCGCCGACCACGCGCACTCCCTCGGGCTGCGCGTGCACCTCGACGGCGCCCGCCTCTCCAACGCGGCCGCGACCCTCGGCGCGAGCCTGCGCGAGATGACCACCGACGCCGGCGTCGACGTCGTGTCGCTCGGCGGCACCAAGAACGGCCTCATGCTCGGCGAGGCCGTGGTGGTGCTCAACCCGGAGGCGGCGCCCCACGTCGACTACGTGCGCAAGTCCACGACCCAGCTGGCCTCGAAGATGCGCTTCGTGTCGGCGCAGCTCGAGGTGCTCTTCGGTACCGACCTGTGGCTCATCAACGCCACGCACGCCAACGCGATGGCCCAGCGCCTCGCGGCCGGGCTCGACGGCGTGCTGGACGTCGTCCGCCCCGTGCAGGCCAACGCGGTGTTCGTGCAGCTGCCCGCCGAGGTGGCCGCTCGCCTGCGCCGCAGCTACGAGTTCTACGACTGGGACGAGGCCGTCGGCGAGGTTCGCTGGATGACCGCGTGGGACACCACGCCCGAGCAGGTCGACGCGTTCGTCGGCGACGTCCGAGCCGCCATGCTCGACGCCGACCGCGTCACCGCCTGATCCCTGCACGCTTTGGATGGGTGAGCGACGGCTATAGGCGTCGCTCACCCATCCAGATCGTCGTCAGTCGGCGTCGGCGGGGCTGATCCGGCCGCTGCGCGGCTGAAGCTCGTCGATGAGCTCCGACGCCTGCGCCTTGGTCAGCTGCTCGGGCAGCGTCTCGCCCGTCTCGCGGGCCAGCGTCTCGAGGTAGGACAGCTGCGCGCCGGTCGCCGGCTCGTCGCCGGTCACCCAGTCCTCGGGGTCCTTGATGGCGCTGTCGTCGCCGGTCTGCTCGCTCATGGGTGCACCGGTGCCCGCAGGCCCGACGGCGAAACGCGGTTGGACCGGCGGCCGCACGGGAAGGCTCCGCGCCCGGCCGAGCCTCAGGAGGAACCCGTGGTCGTCGAGCAGCAGCCCGTCCCCGAGCGATCCGACACCGACCCCGCCACCGGCACCGGCACCGGCACCGGCACCGACGAGGCGACAAGTCCCACGACTCCGACGACGTCGGCGCCCGACGGCACCGACCTCGGCAGCGACGGCACAGCGCCACTGGCCGGCGGCTACGGCGACGAGGCCATCAGCATCGCCGACGGCGCCGAGAACAACCCCGAGACCGACTAGCCCCGGACGGGTACCCGCTTTGGATGGGTGAGCGACCTCTATAGCCGTCGCTCACCCATCCAAAGCGACGTCAGTCGGCGACGTCAGTCGGCCTCGGCGTCGAAGAGGGGGCCGACGCCGGAGAGCTTGAGCACGCGCTCGACCGGCCCATGCGCGCCCAGGACGCGGACACGGCGTCCGCGGGCGACCGCGGCGGCGCGCAGTCGCAGCAGCCAGCCGAGGCCGCCGGAGTCGATGAACGACAGCGCGGAGAGGTCGAGCAGCACGTCCTTGCCCTCGAGCGCCCGGTAGAGGTCGTCGATGGGCTGCGTGCGGCTCGCGCGGGTGCTGGAGAAGTCGGCCTCGCCCTCGAGGCGCAGCCGCAGCGCGTCGTCCTGGATGCTCGCGACGACGACGAGCGACGGGTCGGCGAGGACCACGGAGAGCTCGTCGCGCTCGGCGACCTGGCCGGCCCGGGGCGAGGGGATGGCGTCCCGGGCGGCGGCCGTCGAGCGGCCGGCGCTGCTGGTGGTGCTCACGAAGGTCCCCCCTCCGTCAGCCGCGGGCCGTCCGCGGCTCGATCTGCTCGCCCACGGTTACCCGGCGGCGACCGTGCGCAAACCCATGCGGAGGAGCTATCCGTGCAGGAGCAGCCACAGGCCCGCGACGCCGGACAGCAGCACCGCGGCGTTGTCGAAGACCTTCTGGCTCAGGTGCTTGAAGATCTGCAGGCCGATCAGCGCGCCGACCACGATGACGGGCACGAACCACAGGCTCGCGAGCAACGTGTCCCACGTCATCAGACCGAGGCCGACCACCACGGGGATCTTGGCGACGTTGACGACGAAGAAGAACCACGCCGACGTGCCCATGAACACGAGCATCGGCGTCCGCATCGCGACGAGGTACATCGACATCGCAGCACCGCCCGCGTTCGCGGCCATCGTCGTCGCACCGGCGAGCGGGCCGAAGAACGCAGCACCGACGGCGGGATGCCCGAGGTCCATGGCGTCGCCCGACGCCGCGCGGCGACGGCGGTAGAGCTCGAGCACCACCGACGTCAGGATCAGCGCGCCGAGGATGCGCGCAAGCACGGCGTTGCTCAGGTAGTGGAAGGCCACCGCCATCACGACGAATCCGACGAGGATGCCCGGGATCAGCCGCAGGATGAGGCGCCACTGCACGTGCTGGCGGTAGCGGCCGAGGGCGAACAGGTCGCCGACGATGAGCAGCGGGATCACGAACGCCGACGCCACGGTGGTGCCGAGCGCCGCGGCGAGCAGCGGGCCGGCGAGCATGCCGAGGGTGGGCAGCGACGTCTTGGAGATGCCGTAGAGCAGGACGCAGAAGACGACGATGCCGAGAACGAGCGGCGACCACGATCCGACCACGGGCGCGGCGCTCAGCTCTCGCGGATGTAGTTGGCCGACATGTGGCCGTCCGGGTCGACCCGCTCGAGGATCGCGTCGGAGATCGCGCGCAGCTGCTCGAGCTGGTCGGGCGTCAGCGCGTCGACGACGCTGCCGCGCACGGCCTCGAGGTGGCCCGGCGCCGCCTGCTGCACGAGCTGCCAGCCGGCGTCGGTGAGCTTCGCATTGGTCGCGCGGCGGTCCTGCGGGCACGGGAACCGCTCGACGAGGCCGCGGTCCTCGAGCCGCTTCACCACGTGGCTCAGGCGCGGCAGCGTGCCGCTCGTGCGCGCGGCGAGCGCCGTCATCCGCAGGGTGCGGTCGGGCGCCTCGGACAGCATCGCGAGCACCCAGTACTCGAAGTGCGTGATGTCGGAGTCGCGCCGCAGCTGCTGGTCGAGGACGCCGGGCAGCAGCTCCATGACCGCGGCCAGGCGCACCCAGGCCGCCATCTCGCGGTCGTCCAGCCAGCGCGTCATGGGCCCATCCTACGCATTACTTGACACGACAACCAATCCCTCGTAAGTTGGCACCAGTTACTTGTAGAGACAACCAAAAGCCCCGGAGGTCCCCATGAGCACGATCACCATCATCGGCAAGGGCAACGTCGGCTCCGCCGTCGCCGGCATCGCGGGCAAGGCCGGCCGCGACGTCCAGATCCTCGACACCGACAGCACGGGCACCCCGGTCGCCGGCGACATCGTCGTCCTCGCCGTCCCGTTCGGCGCCATCGACGCCGTCGTCGCCGAGCGCGGCGCCGAGCTCGCCGGCAAGGTCGTCGTCGACGTCACCAACCCGGTCGACTTCGCGACCTTCGACGGCCTCGTCGTCCCCGCCGACTCCTCGGCCGCCGCCGTCATCCAGAGCAAGCTGCCGGAGTCGAAGGTCGTCAAGGCGTTCAACACCAACTTCGCCGGCACCGTCGCCTCGGGCTCGGTCGGCGAGACCACCACCACCATCCTCGTGGCCGGTGACGACGCCGACGCCAAGGCCGCGGTGCGCTCGTTCGTCACCGACGGCGGCCTCAAGGCCCTCGACGCCGGCTCCCTCAAGCGCGCCCGCGAGCTCGAGGCCGTGGGCTTCCTCCAGATCACCCTCGCCGCCAGCGAGCAGGTCTCCTGGGTAGGCGGCTTCGCCATCGTCGCCTGACGAAGGCACGACAGCCCGAAGGGCCCGGATCCGTTGCAGGATCCGGGCCCTTCGCCATGGGTGATGAAGGGTCCCTTGGACCAATAGAGCCGTACATCTCTGCCCTTCATCACAACGCACCGACGCCGCGAAGCGACCATCAAGAGCGACAGCCCGGGGCCCGGCACGCCGGAAGGACGCACAAGGAGCCAGAGATGAAGGGCATAAGTGTCTGGCTCTCTTGGTCACTGGGACCCTTCATCACACAGCCCCGACGGCGAGCGGCGACGGCCGAGAGCGACAGCGCGGGGACCGGGCGCCGGGCGAAGCCCGTCCGCCCAGGACCCGCACAAGCGGCGCCATATCGCCGGGCACGGCACCGACTGAGCCCACGATGAAGGGCATAACTGTCTGGCTCTATTGGTCCAAGGGACCCTTCATCACAACGACGAGAAGCGACCGTCAAGAGCGACAGCGCGGGGACCGTGCGCCGGGCGAAGCCCGTCCGCCCAGGACCCGCACAAGCGGGCCAAAGCACGCCGGAACGATGATCCGAGAGCCGGCGATGAAGGGCAGAGATGTCTGGCTCTATTGGTCATTGGGACCCTTCATCACAACGACGAGAAG
>Ga0233425_10001433_pt1 | contig 53617 bp, 49 predicted proteins | sample Watercolumn_Towu_2_FD_181712 | JGI IMG/M metagenome (GOLD analysis project Ga0233425, IMG submission 181712) | Freshwater microbial communities from Lake Towuti, South Sulawesi, Indonesia - Watercolumn_Towuti2014_140_MG | ecosystem: Environmental > Aquatic > Freshwater > Lake | place... | reverse complement strand
ACCTTTTGTCCCGGCTGGAACAGGCGGTGCTTTTCGTCCAGCGCCTTTAATTTATATATGGCCCGGGCCACGTATCCTTCGGTCCGGGCTTGGTCGCGGTAGGGGTCGGGCACCCCGGGGCGGGGCATGATAAAGCGCCTATCTGGGTAAATTAACTGGATTTCTTTTACCACAGGAACCGCCTTTTAGCAATCAAAAAGGCAGTGATCATTGGCCAGTAAGCAGTGAGCAGTAAGCAGTGAGCAGTAAGCAGTGATGGTATCGAACCGTAAGGTTGGTTCGTTCCTGGATTAAAAGAAAACCGGTCTCTAAACCCAGAACCCAGAACCCAAAACCCAAAACCCAACTCTAACCCCTGACCCCTGACCCCTGATCCCTGCCCCCTGCCCCCAGACCCCTTTGTCAATATATTGACAGAGATTAGCATCTTTGACTAGGTTTTCCCGCCCAGGTTTCTATCAAATCCGACAATTCCTTATTCGCATCGGGACTTGCGGCTCGCGTCGTCAATTTTTGCGGCTGGCACAATCATTGCTCCATTAGAAAAAAAAATTTGCGCAAAGGAGCCCGGTGATGGCCCGCGAAAAAGAGACCGCCATGGTTGAGATGGAGGCGGCTCCCCCCAAGCCTAAGGGGAAACTGAAGAAAATCATCATAATGGGTGTCCTGGCCGTGGTGCTTTTGGGGGGCGGCGCCTTTGGCTACCTCGTCTTCACCGACGACCCCTCTCCTGACAAAGAAAAGACTAAGCATGCGGATAGAGCCATGATGACCCTGGAGCCCTTCCTGGTCAATCTGGCGGATAAAGACTCCCGACGTTATCTCAAGGTGAAGATCGACCTGGAAGTGGATGGCGAGAAGGCGGCCAAAGAGCTGGAAAAGACCGTTCCCCGCATCCGGGACCAGCTCATTTTCCTTCTCAGCAGCAAGAGTTACCAGGATATTTGCACTCCTGAAGGCAAGCATCAGCTCAAGAAAGAGATCATGGAGCGCATGGCGGCCTTGCCCGCGGGCAAGAAGATCAGCGGCGCTTTTTTTACCGAATTTGTGGCCCAATAGGAGATCAAGGTGACTAAGGTTCTATCCCAGGAAGAGGTCGATGCCCTCCTGAAGGGGATGATCGAGGGGGAAATCGACGTCGAGACCGACCAGCGAGCCCCGGAAGAAGGCGTCATCAACTATGATTTTACTTCCCAGGAACGGATCATTCGCGGGCGCATGCCCACCCTGGAAGTGATCAACGAGCATTTCGCCCGGGCCTTCCGGGTCTCCCTGTCCATGACCCTGCGGCGCACCGTGGACATTCAGACCAATTTCGTGCAGATGGTAAAGTTCGGCGAGTTCCTCCGCTCCCTGCCGCTCCCAAGCAGTTTCCACATCCACAAGATGGACCCCTTGAGAGGCCAATGCCTCATGGTGGTGGACAGCAAACTGGTCTTCGCCCTGGTGGAGTGCTTTCTGGGCGGGAGCGCCAAGACCCGCTTCAAGATCGAAGGCCGGGATTTCACCACCATCGAGCGACGCCTGATCAACAAGGTGGTGCTCATGGCCTTCCAGGACCTGGAAAAGGCCTGGGCCCCGGTGCATCCCGTGAAGATGAACCTGGTCCGGGTGGAGATCAATCCCATGTTCGTGGGCATCGCCACTCCCAACGACATCGTGGTGATCAGCAAGTTCCAGGTGGAAATGGAGCAGACCGACGGTTTTATCACCGTGTGCATTCCCTATTCCAACATCGAACCCATCAAAGGCAAACTCTACTCCGGGTTCCAGAGCGAGCAGTTGGAGCTGGACAGCCGCTGGACCGCCCGCATCCAGGAGCAGCTCCATGACATGAGCGTGAACCTCGTGGTGGAACTGGCCTCCACGGTGATGAACGCCAAAGACATACTGAATCTGCAGGTGGGAGACATCATCACTTTTGACAAAAGGGTCAGCGACCCGTTATTGGCCAAGGTGGAAGGTATCCCCAAATTCCTGGGCAAGGCCGGCCAGGTCCGCAACGCCAAGGCCTTTCAATTAAGCAGCAAGCTGTACACGCCGGCCCATTGAGTTAAGCCAGACCGGAGGGTATTGGAACTATGGCAAATGAAAGAGTGCAGGATTACGACTGGGAAAAGGCCCTGGCCGATAAAAACCTGGACCTGGAGCCGGATTTCGGGGACGCCCCGGACTTGGGCTCCGGGGCCGAGGCGGCAGCCGCCAAAAAAATCGGTCATCAGAACCTGGACCTGCTCCTGGACATCCCCCTGGAAATCACCGCAGAATTGGGCCGGGCCAAGATGATCATCAACGATCTCCTGCAGTTGGGCCAGGGTTCGGTGATCGAGCTGAACAAGCTGGCCGGGGAACCCCTGGAGATCATGATCAACCAGAAGCTCATCGCCCGGGGGGAAGTGGTGGTGGTAAACGAGAAATTCGGCATCCGCCTCACCGACATCATCAGCCCCTTGGAACGCATCAAGCAACTTTCCTGAGGATGATAGATGACGCCTTTTGGGGGATGGGTCCCGGAGGGTTGGAGCCGGCTGAACCTCTTGGCGCAGAGCGCTGCGGAGGGGGTGGCCGCCGGCGGCTGGCCCATGGCCCAGGAATTTCCTTTCTGGCAGCACTTCATCAGGGTGGCGCTGGTCTTGGGCGCCATGCTGGGGGTGCTGGTCCTGGTCCTTTACCTGTGGAAAAGATCCGGAGTGCTGCGGCCCCAGGGCGTCTCCCCCTTGATCCAGGTGCTGTCCACCCATTACCTGGCCCCGAAGAAGGCCCTGATTCTGGTGGAAGTGGACCGGGAAAGACTGCTGCTGGCCAGCGCCGGAGACCGGTTGAGCCTGGTCGCCTCCCTGGCGCCGGCAACCGCGGCGGCCCAGATCGAAGATCCGGCTCTCACGCCGCCTCGAAAGAATGAAAAAGAAGGTGGGGGATGAAATCCCGCGTCGCTAAATACACCCTGTTGTTCCTTCTATGTCTGGTGGTAGGGCCCGGCTGGGCCGCGCCGGCCGCGGGTCTGGGCGGTCTGGACCAACTCCTGGCTCCGGAGCGTTTGAGCCTCTCTTTACAACTGCTGCTGCTCCTCACCGTCCTCTCTCTGGCCCCGGCCCTGGTGGTCATGGTCACTTCCTTCACCCGGCTGGCCGTGGTCTTTTCTTTCCTGCGCCACGCCCTGGGCACCCAGCAGATGCCCCCCAACCAGATTCTCATCGCCCTGTCCCTGTTTCTCACGGTCTTCATCATGGCCCCGGTCTGGCAGGAGATCCAGGAGAAGGCGGTGACCCCTTACATCAACCAGAAAATGCCGGGAGACGAGGCGGTGAAAAAGGGCCTGGAACCCTTAAGGGCCTTCATGCTCAAGCAGACCCGGGAAAAGGACCTGGGGCTGTTTGTCTCCATTTCCAAAACCCCCAAGCCTAAAAGCGCCGACGATGTCCCCATCGCCGCCATGATTCCGGCCTTCATGATCAGCGAACTCAGGACCGCTTTCGAGATCGGTTTTCTCCTCTATCTGCCCTTTCTGATTATCGACATGGTGGTGGCTTCGGTGCTTCTGTCCATGGGCATGATGATGCTGCCCCCGGTAATGATTTCCATGGTGTTTAAGATTCTGCTCTTCGTGCTGGTGGACGGCTGGAACCTGGTGGTGGGTTCCCTGGTGCGAAGTTTTCAATGACCCGCATAAGGGAGGCACAATGAACTCGGAAGTGGTGATCGGCATCGCCCGGCAGGCCCTCCAGGTGACGCTGTTGGTATCCCTGCCCATCCTGGGCATCGGGTTGGTGGTGGGCGTAATCGTCAGCCTGGTGCAGGCCGCCACCCAGATCCAGGAGATGACCCTGACCTTCGTGCCCAAAATCGTCTCCATTTTCGTGGGCCTGCTGCTGCTCCTGCCCTGGATCATGAACCAACTGGTGACCTACACCGCGGACCTGTTCGGCAATATCCCCAACTTCGTGCGCTGAAGGAACGGTAGATGCCCAACCTGATCCTGCAAATGGAACATTTCTTCATGGTGGTGATCCGGGTGGGGTGTATTCTCTTTTTTCTCCCCCTCTGGGACAGCCGCCTCGTTCCCGTGCAGATCAAGGTCTATTCCATCCTGGTGATCTCCCTGGCCTTGACCCCGGTGGTGGCGGGAAGTCTGCCGCCTTTTCCCCAGAACTGGCTGGCCGCGGCTTCCCTGGTGCTCCGGGAGCTGCTCCTGGCCCTTTCTTTGGGCCTGGTGGTGCGCTTCGTCTTTTCCGGCATCCAGATGGCCGGGGAATTTGTGGGCATCCAGATGGGCTTCGGCATGGTGACTTTGCTCGATCCCCAAAGCGGCGTGGCCACGGGGTTGATTGCGGACCTCCTGATGCTCACGGCCACCGTGCTTTTCCTGGCGGTGGACGGCCATCATCTGCTCCTTTATGTCCTGGCCCAGAGCTTCGGGGAGGTGCCGGTGGGCGGCCCGCCGCTGCTGCCCGGCAGCCTCCTTTCTTTTATGCTCCCTTTGGGGAGCCTGATGTTCCAACTGGCGGTCAAGCTGGTGGCCCCCATTATCCTGGTCCTGTTTTTGACCCAAATCGCCATGGGCCTGATAGCCCGCACCGTACCCCAGGTGCAGGTGATGATCCTGGCCTTCCCGGTGACCATCCTCCTGGGTCTGGTCTTTCTCTCCCTGACCTTGATGCTCATCGGCCCCTTCCTGGCCGATAAGTTCTTCTGGTTCAAGGGCCCCTTGCTCCAGGTCTTGAAGGCCTGGCACGGTTGAAAGACGGTTATTGGTTTTTAGTTTTTAGTAAAAGAATAAATAATACCAATTGGTTAGCACCGAAAAAATCATAGGCTCGAAATTTAACAACTTTTAAAGACTTAAAACCAAAAACTAAAAACCAAAAACTAAAAACTAAAAACGGTCTCTAAAATGGCGGAAGATTACCAGGACAAAACCGAACAACCTACCCCAAAGCGACGGGAAGAGGCCCGGAAAAAGGGGAAGGTGGCCAAGAGCCGGGACCTGTCCGGGGCCTTGGTGCTCCTCACCGGACTGCTGTGCCTGATCCTCTGGGGACCGGTTTTGGGTCGCAAGACCCTGGAAATGCTGCATTTATATCTGGGCCAAATCCGCCCGGGGATGGTGGGCCCCAACCAGGTGGCGCCTTTATTCGTGGGTTTCGGCCTCACCCTGGCCGGACTGCTGACCCCCATTTTCCTGAGTCTCTCCGCCGCGGCCATCCTGGGGACTTACGCCCAGGTGGGCAAAATCTATTCCACGGAAGCCATCGCCCCGGATCTGTCCCGTTTGCAATTCTTAAAAGGGTTCGCGCGCTTCTTTTCCCTGAGCACCCTGGTGGAATTGCTGAAATCCCTGGCCAAGATCACCATCATCGGGGTGGTGGCCTATTATTCCGTAAAGTCGGAGATCCCCACGCTACTGCCCCTGTTGGACCAGGAGGTCGGCCAGTTGCTGCTCCATCTCACGGGCACCACCTTCCGGGTCTCCGCCCGCATCATCGTGGCCTTGCTGATCCTCGGGGCCTTTGATTATCTCTATCAGCGTTACGAGTACGAAAAGAACCTGAAGATGACCAAGCAGGAAGTCAAGGATGAGATGCGCCAGGTGGATGGTGATCCCAAGGTCAAGGCCCGCATGAAGAGCATCATGCGCCAGATGGCCACCAAGCGCATGATGGCCGCGGTGCCGGAGGCCGACGTGGTGATCACCAACCCCACCCATTACGCCGTGGCCCTGAAATACGACAGCGCCACCATGATGGCCCCCGAGGTGGTGGCCAAAGGCCGGGGCTTCATCGCCCTGAAGATTATCGCCATTGCCCAGGAAGCAGGCGTCCCCAGAGTGGAGAACCGGGAACTGGCCCGCTCCCTCTACCGCAAGGTGGAAGTGGGCAAGTCCATTCCCACCTCTCTGTACCGGGCCGTGGCCGAAGTCCTGGCTTATATCTACCGCTTGCGGGGCGCGGCCGCCGGAGGCGCTGGATGACCACCCTGCCCCTGGCCTCCAATCCTTCGATGATGAAGGGTTTCGGCATTCACAAGGGCGAACTCTTCGTGGCCCTGGGGGTGATCACCACCCTGTTGGTCATGATCTTTCCCCTGCCGCCCCTCGCTTTAGACTTGCTCTTGAGCTTCAACATCACCTTTTCCTTGATGATCCTGCTGCTGTCTTTGTACACCATCCGGCCCATCGAGTTTTTTATTTTCCCTTCCCTGCTTTTGATCACCACCCTCTTCAGGCTCTCATTGAACGTGGCTTCCACCCGCCTGATCCTCCTGCACGGCTACGAGGGCATGGAGGCCGCGGGCCGGGTCATCCGCTCCTTCGGCAGCTTCGTGGTGGGCGGCAATTACGTGGTGGGCGGCATCATCTTCTTGATCCTGGTGGTCATCAATTTCATCGTTATCATCAAGGGTTCCACCCGGATCGCCGAAGTCGCGGCCCGCTTTACCTTGGACGCCATGCCCGGCAAGCAGATGGCCATCGACGCGGACCTCAACGCCGGCTACATCGACGATATGGAGGCCCGGAAGCGCCGGTCCGCCCTGGCCCGGGAAGGGGAATTCTACGGAGCCATGGACGGCGCGTCCAAGTTCGTCCGGGGGGAGGCCATGGCCGGAATCCTGATCATGGCCATCAACCTCCTGGGCGGCCTGATCATCGGCGTGGCCCAGCACGACATGACCATCGGCGACGCGGCCCAGACCTTTTCCCTCCTGACCATCGGTGAAGGCCTGGTGGGCCAGATTCCCGCGCTCCTGGTGTCCACCGCCGCCGGTCTGATCGTCAGCAAGGCCGCGTCCGAAGCCTCCCTGGGGGAGGAGTACGCAACCCAGTTCACCCTGAAACCCCAGGCCATGAGCGTGGCCGCGGGCATTATTCTCCTCATCGGCCTGGTGCCGGGCCTGCCCCACGTGCCCTTCATTTCCCTGGCGCTCCTCACCGGCGGCCTGGCTTACGTGGCCCATAATTCCAAACAGAAGGCGGAGGCCGCGGCCATCGAAGCCAAAAAAGCGCCCCCCAAGCCCAAAGGGCCGGAGCCCATGGAGAACCTGCTGGCCCTGGACCTCCTGGAGCTGGAGGCGGGCTACGGCCTCATCCCCCTGGTGGACGAGCAACAGGACGGGGAACTGCTGGAGCGCATCCGGGCCTTGAGAAGGCAGTTTGCCGTGGAGATGGGAGTGATTGTGCCCCCCATCCACATCCGGGACAACTTGCAGCTCAAACCCGGCGGTTACGTGATTCTCATCAAGGGAGTGGAGGTGGCCCGGGCGGAGCTGATGGTGGGTTATCATCTGGCTCTGCATCCCGGCGACGCGCTGCGCCAGATCGAGGGCATCCCCACCCGGGAGCCCACTTTCAATCTCCCCGCGCTTTGGATACCGGCCAACAAAAAGGAAGAGGCCCAACACCTGGGATATACCGTGGTAAATCTGGCCTCGGTCATCGCCACCCACCTCTCGGAGGTGATCCGCACCCACTGCCACGAACTCCTGGGCCGCCAGGACGTGCAAAAACTTCTGGACCGCCTGGCCTCATCCAACCCCAAGGTGATCGAAGAGTTGGTGCCCGGCCTTCTCTCCCTGGGAGGCATCCAAAAAGTCCTCCAGAACCTGGTCCAGGAAAGGGTTTCGGTGCGAGACCTCCTCACCATCCTGGAAACCCTGGCGGATTACGCGCCTTTTACCAAGGACCCGGACATCCTCACGGAATATGTGCGGCAGCGCCTGGGCCGGGCCTTGACCAAACCCCTGGAGACCCCGGACCATAAAATCGTGGTCTATTCCCTGGACCCCTTTATCGAGGACCTGGTGAAAGACAGCCTGCAAAAAACGGATTACGGCGTTTTCCTGGCCATGGCCCCGGAAACCGCCCAGGAAATTATTAATGCCCTCCAGGGGGCCGTGGATAAGGCTACGGCACAGAACGTGCAACCGATAATAGTATGTTCTCCCGGAGTGCGGCGGCATCTCCGCCGCCTGGTGGAAAGGCATCTGCCCACCTTACGGGTGCTGTCCCATCACGAACTGGTAACGGAAGCCAAGATTCAATCCCTAGGGGTTGTGGGTTTAGGCCATGAAGCTTAAGACATTTTTAGCCCGAGACCTGAAGGAAGCCCTGTCCCAGGTAAAGAAGGAGATGGGGCCGGAAGCGGTGATTCTCTCCACCCAATCCCGGTGGGTCAAAAGCGATCAAGGCGGGAAGGGACGCTCCCCCGGCGTGGAGGTGACTGCGGCCATGGATGTCAACGCCTTCTCCAACCATAACGGCAACGGCAATGGCGAGGGAGACATGGAACTCCGGGGGGATTGGTTTCCGCCCTTCCGTACGACCGTCAGCCAGATTCAGGAGGATTTGGAAGAGGTCAAAGATCTGCTGCGCCATTGGCTGCGGCAAAACGGCGCCCCCTCCTGGCTCTTGCAGCATAAAGAACTGGCCACCTTCTACCGTTTTCTCGGCCGCACCGGCCTGGATGAGCGGATTCTCAAAAGCTGGCTGGATAACGTGCAAAACCTGTTGGAGCATTCCGGCGACCAGCCCCACACCCTGAAAGAAGTGGCCGGCCGCTATCTGATGCAGGCCTTTGAGGTGGTGGATCCCTGGAAGGCCAAAGCCGGCCGGCCCCGCTGCTGGACCTTCATCGGCCCCACCGGGGTGGGCAAAACCACCACCATCGCCAAGCTGGCGGCCAAGTTCGGCCTTTATGAAAAACAAAAAGTAGGGTTGATCTCTCTCGACAGCCAGAGATTGGGAGCCCACAACCAACTGGCCGCGTACGGCCGCCTGGCCGGGCAACCCCTGGTGACCGCGCACCGGCGCCGGGACTTGCTGAAAGCCCTGGAGAAGATGGGTGACATGGACCTGGTGTTGATCGACACCGCGGGCCGCAGCCCCTATGCCCCCGACCTTCAGAAGGAATTGACCCATCTTTTGGGCGATATTCCGGACCTGGACCACCACCTGGTGTTGAGCGCCACCACCAAGGAGTCCAACCTGATCAACGCCATCAGCGGCTTCGGGGCGTTGCCCATCTCGTCCTACATCATTACCAAAGTGGATGAAACCAACGACTTTTCCGGTATCTTCAACCAGCTCTGCCGCCACCGGGTGCCGGTGTCCTATCTGACCGCGGGCCAACGGGTGCCGGAAGACATCGAACTTTCCTCTCGCAAGCGGGTAACGGAACTACTGCTGCGACGGCGCCACTAACCGCGACTGCCAACTATTTTGGAGTGCTCATGAAACCGACCAGCATGCTGCAAGAAATGGAAGGCCCGACCCCGAAGCTGGCCACGCCGTCGACGCCGCAGTTTCGGGTGATTTCCGTAACTTCCGGTAAAGGCGGAGTGGGGAAGTCCAACGTCGTGGCCAACCTGGGGTTGGCCCTGGCGCACCACGGCCTCAAAGTCCTTCTCATCGACGCCGACCTGGGGCTGGCCAACCTGGATATCATTCTGGGCCTCAACCCTAAGTTCACCATCCAAGACGTACTGCAGCTCCGTAAAACCCTCCCGGAAGTCCTGGTGGAAGGCCCGGGGGGGATGAAGATTCTGCCCGCGTCTTCCGGCATCCCGGAGCTCTCCGAACTGGACGAATACCAGAAGATGTTCCTGTTAAACGAATTGGACAACTACTCCGAGAGCGTCGACGTAGTGTTAATCGACACCGGCGCCGGCATCTCCCGGAACGTGCTGTTCTTCAACATCGCCGCCCAGGAACGGTTGGTGGTGGCCAATAACGAGCCCACCTCCATCACCGACGCTTACGCCCTGATCAAGGTCCTGGCCACCCAACACAATGAACGAAGGTTTAAATTGTTGGCCAACGGGCTGTCCTACCCCCGGGAGGCTGAAGCGGTCTACCGCACCCTGCTGAAGGTCTCGGAGCGTTTCCTGGGCCGGGACATTTCCCTGGAGTATCTGGGTTTTATTCCTCACGACGAGTCCATCCCCAAGTCAGTCTTGAAACAACAACCGGTGTTAACCCTGTATCCCAGGTCCCGGGCATCCAGGTCTTTTATGCAGATCGCGCAACAACTCTGGGACAGTCCCGCCCCAGAAGAGGTGGACGGCAACATCAAATTCTTTTGGCGGCGCCTGCTCCAATACCAGATCTAGACCGCGCCGTGAAAGAGATAGAGACCGACGATATGAAGAAGCAAGCCCTAGCCCACGACACCTTCGCCACGCCCGGGGAATATTGGCCCGCGCAGGTTGACGATTCCTGGCAGGAGCAAATGGTGCTGCAATACGCGCCCTTGATTAAATACATCGCCTCCCGCCTGGCCCTGCGCCTGCCGTCCCATATCTCCCTGGACGACCTCATCAGTTCCGGGATCATCGGGTTGATAGACGCCATACATAAGTTCGATCCCACGAAAAATATCAGCTTCAAGACCTACGCGGAGTTCCGCATCAAAGGGGCCATCCTGGACGAACTCCGCAGCCTGGACTGGATACCTAGATCAGTGCGCAAGAAAACCCATCTCATCGAGAACGCTTACGCGGAATTGCAAAAAACCCTGGGCCGCCCCGCGGAGCCGGAAGAGGTGGCCGAGGCTTTAGGCTTGCAGATGGATGAGTTTTACCAGCTTCTGGATGAAACCAAATCCGTGTCCCTGGTGGAGCTGGAAGGGGTGTGGAAGACCATCAGCGGCAATGCCGACCTGGCCGACAGCGACGTGCCGGAGATCCTCCAGGACGAAAACATCCGGGACCCGTTCATGGCCCTGCATTTTTCCCAACTCCAGGAAGTCATGGTGCGGGGCATCGAGGCCCTCCCCGATAAGGAAAAATTACTGATTTCTTTATATTATTACGAAGAACTGACCATGAAGGAAATCGGCCAGATCATGGGTTATACCGAATCCCGCATCTCCCAGTTGCATACCCAGGCCATGTTGCGCCTGCGGAGCAAACTGCGGGAACATTTTCAGCTTGCGAGTTGAAGAATATGGCCAGCCACGGGCCCTCATCGATGCCGTTCCGGGTTTTCATCCTCTTCCTGGCCCTGGCGCTGCCGCTGGGCGCCGGAGCCTTCCCGGCTTATGCCAACACCGTAGAGAAAACCTTTTCCGAACCCGGTCCGGCCCTGGAAGGAAAATTCCGGGAAAAAGTTGAGACACCCGCAGAGTCTGCCACGGCCATCACCCTGGATCCCTTCTTTTTGATCGTGGACGATGCGTCCCGGATGCAGGTGCAACGGGTGCTGGTGGCCCTGGAATTTTTACTGCCGGAACAGTTGAAAAAGTTTGACCCCCAGGCGCCGGGCCTGCGGGAACTGGTTTATGACTTTCTGGCGGCCAAGGAGCCGGGGCTTCCGGCCAGGGAAAGGAAGGAACAGGAAAAGCTGCTGGCCGGTTTGCTAAACCGCTACCTGGGGCAGGAGGCGGTCAACGCCGTTAAGGTGGACCAAAGCTTCCTCTTGCTCCGTTAATGGAGGGAAGGCCGTGGACGGCATCGATTCCCACTCAAAGATTCCCATCATCCCCCGGGATCAGACCCTGATCAGTGAAAAACTCCGGGATAAGGGCGGCCAAGGGGCCAGGCCCCAATATTACGCGCAGAAACGGACCAACCCTGAGCCTCCCCTGGAAGAGGAAGAAACCCCGGCTCCGGAAGAAGCCGGCCAGCCTAAACGACGGATAGACATCAAAGTCTGAGAAGCGGAGAAGCTTGTGTCCCTGCAAACCCTGGAATATTGGGTCCTGGCGCAGATGGTCCTGGAAGTGGGACTCATCGCCCTGGTGGCGTTTTTCCTGCTGAAAATCAGGTCCTGGTACCGCCATATCCTGGACTTGGAGGCCCAGCGGCCTTCCCGGGAGGAGATGGCCAAGATGGCGGAACTGGCGGGGACCCTGGATGAGCGCCGCCGCCATCTGGAAGAGCTGCTCACCCTGATGGACCAGAAGGCCGCGGCCCTCCAGAAACAATTGGCCCGGGCCGGCGGCGGCTCCAAGGCCTATGCCTCCGTGGATTCCCCCTCCCCATGGGAGTCCGGCGAGTCCCTGCGCTCCCAGGTAGAGACCCTCTACCGCCAGGGCTGCTCCACCGAAGAAATCGCCCGCCGCCTGCAACTCAACCTGGCGGAGGTGAAGATGGCCCTGGATTTATCACGAGCAAGACCGCGGTAGGACAGTATTTGGTTCTTGGTTCTTGGTTCTTGGTTCTTAGTTTTTGGTCACCTGTCTTCGGTCTTCCATTCTATCTGCTTCCTTAGCAAGTTATCCTTGCACCCGGACCTGCATTAATAATATGGTGTGGTGATAAGTGGGGCCGGAAGGCCTGGTGCGGAGGTTCGCCACCCGCCAGCCATACATCATGAAAAAATGCCACCCGGTATTCCCAAAACCCAGAACCAAGAACCCGGTACTCGGAACTCGGAACTCTCTCAAACTGAGGTCAGCGCCATCAATGGACATCACCAAATGGCAACAACGCCTTAAGGCCGCGCGGGGGGAGATCCCTGCGGATTTGGTGCTCGCGGGCGGGCAGGTGGCCTGCGTCTATTCCGGCCAATGGCTCAGGAAGGACGTGGCAGTCTTTGATGGGGTCATCATCGGCCTGGGGGATTACGACGGGCCTAAAATCGATATTTCCGGCCGCTATCTCCTGCCGGGCCTGATCGACGGCCATCTCCATTTGGAGAGCAGTATGCTCACCCCCCGGGAACTGGCCCGGGCCTTGCTGCCCCTGGGCACCACCACGGTGGTGGCCGACCCCCATGAAATCGCCAATGTCCTGGGAACCAGGGGGCTGGATTATCTCCTCGCAGCCGCCGGCGGCCTGCCCCTGGACCTCTTTTTCATGCTCCCCTCCTGCGTGCCGGCTTCACCCCTGGAAACTGCGGCCGCGGCGCTGGAGGCCGCGGACCTGCAACCCTATGTGAACCACCCCCGGGTCCTGGGGCTGGCGGAGGTGATGAATTTTCCCGGCGTGGTGGCCGGGGACCCGGGGCTCGGGAAGAAGATCGCGCTTTTTTCGCAGCGGGCCGTGGACGGCCATGCGCCCCTGCTGTCGGGCAAAGCCCTGAACGCCTACCGCCTGGCGGGCATCGGCTCCGACCACGAATGCACCAACTTCCCGGAAGCCCAGGAAAAACTGGAACTTGGCTTTTACGTCCAGCTCCGTGAGGGCAGCCTGGCCAAAAATTTGGCGGACCTGTTGCCGGTGGTGACACCTGCCTCGATCCGGCGCACCATGCTGGTTACCGACGATTGCCACCCCGCGGACCTGTTGGAAAACGGCCATCTCAACCATCTCTTAAGCCTGGCGGTCTCACGCCGCCTCGACCCCCTGGCCGCGGTCACCATGGCCACCCTCAACCCCGCGGAATATTTCCGCCTCCGGGACCGGGGCGCGATATCGCCGGGCCTGGCCGCGGACCTGGTGGCGGTAAAAGACCTGGAGCATTTCCGCGTTGACAAGGTTCTTAAAAACGGAAAAATCGTGGTGAACCGCTGCCGCCTGACGGCCGATCCGGAGATACCCCCCTACCCTGCTCCCCCGCCGGCCATGAACGTAAAAATGCCAAGCGCGGATGCCCTTTTCCCCCTGGCAGCCGGCGAACTGGTCAAGGTCATCGGCCTCATCCCCGGCCAATTGCTCACGGAAAAACTGGTCCTGCCCGCGCCGGTCCATAACGGCCGCCTGGCCGCGGACCCCGCCCGGGACCTTTTGAAACTGGCGGTCCTGGAACGCCACCGCGCCACCGGCAACCTGGGACTGGGACTGGTCCGGGGCTTCGGCTTAAAACAGGGCGCGCTGGCCTCCACCGTGGCCCATGATTCCCATAATATCGTGGTGGTGGGAGCCAACGAAATGGACATGCTCGTGGCCATCGAGCATCTGGTGCAGCTTAAGGGCGGCCTGGCCGTTGCCGCCGGGGGCCGGGTGCTGGCGGACCTGCCCCTGCCCATAGCCGGACTTATCAGCCCCGAACCCCTGGAGGCTGTGGCCGCGGCCTACGGCCGCCTCCTGGAAGCTTATCGCGGTCTTGGAGGAGGGCTCCCCGACCCCTTCATGGCCCTGTCGTTTTTGGCCTTGCCGGTGATCCCGGCGTTGAAACTGACGGACCTGGGGCTGGTGGATGTGAATAAGTTTGAGGTTGTCCCCTTATTTGGGGAGGATTGAATCAAGAGTTCAAAGTTCAAGGTTCAAAGTTCAAAGTTGTCGCCCTCTAACCTTGAACTTTGAACTTTGAACTGATAACTCATAGCGGAGGCAATATGAGTCTAGTTCTAACCGGCTTTGAGGTGATGCAGGTCCTCAACATGGACCTGGCCCTGGCCGCGGCCCAGGAGGCCTTTCAGGCCTACGGCGAAGGCCGGGTGAACATGCCGCCCAAGTCTTACCTGCAACTGGCCCAGGGCGACTTCCGGGCCATGTACGGCGAAATCTTTCTGCCCCAGGCCCATATCTGCGGCCTGAAATGGGTCAATGTGCATCCCGGCAACCCGGCCAAGGGCCTGCTCACGGTGATGGCCAAGATCATTCTCAATGACCCGGAAACGGGCCTGGAGTTCGCGGACCTGGACGGCACCCAGGTCACCGATTTCCGCACCGGGGCCGCGGGGGGCCTGGCCGCCAAGTATCTGGCCCGGGCCGACGCCTCCCGCCTGGGCCTCATCGGCGCCGGGGCCCAGGCCCGGACCCAGTTGGCCGCGGTTCTTAAGGTCCGGCCCATCCGGGAGGTGGTGGTCTTTGACCGCCATCTGGCCCATTCCCAGGGCTTTGCGGATTACGTCACCGCCACTTATGGAGTCGCCGCCCGGGCCGTGGCCGACGCCGGGGACGCGGTGCGGGACCTGGACATCGTCACCACCACCACCCCCAGCGACCGCCCCATCGTCATGGCGGAGTGGGTCTCGCCGGGAACCCATATCAACGCCATCGGCGCCGACGCCGCGGGCAAGCAGGAGTTGGACCCCGCCATCCTCCAGGCCGCCAAAATCGTGGTGGACGACTGGGCCCAGGCCTCCCACTCCGGGGAGATCAACGTGCCCCTGGCCCGGGGACAAATCAAACCGGAGCAGATCTACGGCTCCCTGGGGGAGATCGCGGCCGGGAAGAAACCGGGCCGCACCGATCCCCAGGAAATCACCGTCTTCGATTCCACCGGCCTCATCATTCAGGACCTGGCCCTGGCCTATGCGGTCTACCAACGGGCCCGGGAATCCGGCCTGGGCGAAGAAAAAGATTTTTTGCGGTGAAGATGGGGGTGGCAGCCTTCCCGGGAATCTCCTCCGGGAAATTCTCTTGAGCCTTTACAAATCCCTCAGATTAAATATATAGAAGAATGGGCGAAAGATGGCTGCGGCCATTATCGCCAACCTTCTTGCCCCAAGGAGATGATGCGGCTTGACCATGCGCGGGATGGAAAATGGGTATACGCCTCTGGACTCACGGGCCCAATTCCGGGATTATCCCCCGCTAGCAGGGGGTAAGACCACCCATCCCCAAAGAATCGCCTGGCTGCTCTTTTGCGGCGTTTCCCTGCAGTTGACGTTTCTTAACCCCTCGATAATACTGCTGCCCGGAGAACGCACCAACCTTTTTTCCGGGTTATTGTGCGCCATCTCCCTCATCGCCACGATCTGCATTGCCAAGAAAGGGGACCTGGTCCGGAGCCGCTCAGAGGCCGCGATTTATTGTTCCCTGGCGGGATTGGTGCTGCTAAGCGGGTTGGTCAGCGCCGCGCCTTTGACCAATACTTTGCGGGGCCTGGTCCTCCTGGCCTCCGGCCTGGGGGGATTCTGGGGGGCCAGGGTCTTGCTGGCCACCGAAGCCAGGAAGCGGTACTTTCTCCAGCTTTCTCTGCTGATGTTGGCCGCGTTTCTCCTGGTGGGGCTGGTTTCTTATCTGCTTTCGGGGAAAATTACCACGGCCATGGATCCCAAGTACCATTCCCTGGCCACCAAGACCATGCTGCTCTGGTTTGCGCCTTTAACCCTCCTTTGGGGCAGCCTACCCAAGAGGATTTTGGGAGCCGCCCTCATCGGCCTGAGTTACCTGCTCTTTTCCCTGACGGAATTGCGCTCCGCGATGTTGCTGCCCCTGATCCTCGGCCTGCTGGCGGTATTTATCGGCCGCCTGCGGGTACGGTATTTTTTGTTGATTCTTCTGGCATCTTCGGCCCTGCTTTTCTATTTCATCCGCCATCTGCCCTACTATAAGATGGGCATGGAATATGAGCCGGCCTACTACCGGGTGGAAAACATTGCCTTTTCCTGTCATATTGCCATGAAACACCCTCTCCTGGGCATCGGCCTCTTGACACCCAGGGAGGAATTCCTGAAGGATTATGAAATTAAGTATCCTTACGTAACCCGGGAGGAATTCAAAAAATCCCTGGGAGCCATTAAAGTCGCCGACAACATGCTGCTCACCTTTATGGTTGGCGTGGGCCTTCCCTTTGTTTTCATCTATTGTTTCTCCTTAATGAAACTCATGAAGGTCCTGGTGGGGGCCATCTATACCCAAACCCAGGCCGCGACGATTCCCCCTTTGGCGCTGTTTTTGCCGCTGGTCAGCGCCCTGTTGTCATTTTTCATCTATGACATCCTGCTGCACCCCCAGGTGTGCTGGTTTTTCCACCTGCTATTGGGCCTGATTCCCTGGCGGCGGCGGTAAGGACCGTTTTCCCTCCCAATGCCCAAACTCAACCTGCCTCCCTTTTACGTGATTACGGTAAATTACCACAGCGGTTCCTATCTGCCCGCCTTCATTTCTTCCCTGGCGCCTTTGCCCTTCCTGAAGAAGATGATCATCGTCAACCACTCCCCCGGGGAGTCTCTGGCGGGCTTAACCGCGCCTTTCCCCCTGCAAATTATCCCTCAGGAAAACTCCGGCTACGGCGCCGGCCTGAACCGGGGTTTACGGGAAATCACCGAAAATAACGCCATTGCCTTGTTGTGCAACCCCGACCTGGTCCTGGCGACGCCTGCTGCCGTGGCCGAGGCATTGGCCTACATGGAGGCCCATCGCCGCGTGGGCTGCCTCATCCCCAGGTCCGTGGACTTCTCCGGGGAGTTTCTTTACCCCTGCCGCACTTTTTATTCCTTAAAGACCATGCTGGCGGCCAGAATCGGCTTCTGCCGCCGGGCCTTTGCCAAGGATTACCGGCGGCACCTTTATTTGGACGCCCCCCCGGACCAACCCCTGGAAGTGGATTGGGGCTACGGCGCGGCCATGTTTTACCGGGTCTCCGCGTTCGGCCGCGGGCCTGCCTTCGATACGCGCTTTTTTCTCTATTTGGAGGATGTGGACCTGTGCGCCCGTCTCTGGCAATCCGGCTTGTCCGTGGTCTATTACCCGGAAGTGCTGTTCCGGCACCACAGTCAGAAGGACAGCCGCCATCGTTGGCGCTTCCTCCTCTATCACCTGGCCAGCCTCTGGAAATTTGTCGGCAAATACCGGGGGCTGCCCCAACGGGAAGACCTTCAGAGGCCGCAGGCTCCATGAACCTCGCCATCGCCCGCCGCCGGGAAATCGGGCAAGTTGCCTGGGATGCCTTCGCCGACCGGGCTGACGAAGCCTGGCTTTGGCACCTGTTTTATTTCCAGGATGCCTTAGCCACCTGGCCGGGCAGGGAGGATTTGAGTTTTGCGGTGGTCGACGACCGCGATGGAGAAGTGGTGGGGGTAGTGCCCCTGCGTCTGGTCCGCCGCGCCAAGGCCCGAATTATTACCCTCAACCTGCTGGAGTCCCTGGGAGGGCCGGCCTGCGCCGGCGGTTTGCCGGAAAAAGTAAGGCTGCAAATCCGGCAGGCCGCCCAGACCCATTTGCTTGCCCTGGCCCGGCAATACCGGGCGCTGGCCATCGACCTGGCTTTGCCCCCCATGGCCCCGGCCTACCGGGGGGAGCGCTGCCCCCGGGTCAATCCCCTGCTGTTTCTGGGGTGCGACAATACCCTGACCCAGACCTATGCCATTGATCTGCGCCGGCCCGAGGAAGAGCTATGGCAGGGGCTTTCGGGCAACTGCCGGAATATGGTCAAACGCGCGGAAAAAGAAGGGGTCACTGTCCGGGAAGCCGGTTCCCCGGCGGATTTGGAACGCTATTACCAGATGCACCTGGAGACTTACCGGCGCACCGCCGCGGCGCCCCACCCCTTTGCCTATTTTCAGCAAATCTGGGAGCACTTCACCTCCCGCGGTTACTCCCGCTTTTTTCTGGCCGAACTCCGGGGCGAGGTCTTGGCCGCGGCCAACGTGGGGGCTTATAAAGGGGCCATGATTTACTGGACCGGGGCCAGCAAGACCGGCTTGCCCTCCCCTGGGGTGAACAATCTCCTCCAATGGCACGCCATCAGTTACGCCCGCAGCCAGGGATTTGAATGGTATGAAAGCGGCGAGGCCTTCCCCCACCTGCAGGAAGGCAAGCTCAAGGGCCTGAACAATTTTAAAAAGTCCTTCGGCGGCGAGCTCTACCCCTTTTACCGGGGCCGCCTGGTCACCCGCAGAAACCTGCACCTTTTCTACCATCTTTATCATGGCTGGCGTGGGTCCCATGTCTGAACCCCTCGTCTTAATGGTCATCATCCCCGACCGCCTCTCGGACCTGGCGGCCAAGGGGGAAATCACCGCCCGCTATTACAATCCCGGCGACCTCTTCGATGAGGTCCATATCGTTATGACCAATAACGACCGGCCCGATCCCGGTCCCCTGGCCAAAACCGTGGGCCTGGCCCGGCTCTTTCTCCATAATTTGCCCCTGCCGTCTTTTGTGCTCACCCTGGGCTGGCAGCCCCGGTTGATAAGGAACTGGGTGCGGGCCGGCATTAACCTGGCCCGGCAGATCCGCCCCGCCTTAATCCGGACCCACGGCAATTACGGCAACGGGTATCTGGCCGCGCAGATCAAGAAACATCTGGGGATTCCCCTGGTGGTGTCTCTGCACACCCACCCGGACGTGAGCCAGCGCCGGGCCACCCCCTGGCGGGCCAACTGGAAACGGCGCCTGGCCCTGGAGGCCATGGTAAAATTTGAAATCGAAACCCTGAAGAGCGCGGACTGGGTCTTGCCCGTTTATGAGTCCATCCGCGGTTATGCGCGGCGCCGGGGAGCCAAACGCCTGGAAGTCTGCTACAACGTCATCAATCCTGAATTTCTGCGCCCCAAGGAGTTTTACGCCCTCCATCGCCCCCCCCGGATCATCTCCGTGAGCCGCCAGATTCCCGGCAAAAACCCGGAAAACCTGATCCGGGCCATGGCCCGGTTGCCGGAGGCGGAGCTGACCCTGGTGGGAGACGGCGAGGGCCACGCCCATTTGCAGGAAGTGGCCCGGGAGTGCGGCTTGGCCCCCCGGGTCACCTTCCGCCCCCGCGTGCCCAATGACGAACTCTGCCCGCTGCTGCCGGAATTCGACCTCTTTGCCGCGCATTCGGATTATTGGGAGATCAGCAAATCCGTGCTGGAGCCGCTCTTGACCGGGTTGCCGGTGGTCTTGAACCTCCGGCCGGGAGAGCCGGTGCCGGAACTGCAGGGGGATTTTCTGCTGCTGGTGGACAATACCCCGGAAGGCTACGCCCAGGCGCTGACCCGCCTCCTGACCGACGACCGCTTCCGGGAGGACCTGGGACGCCGGGCCTATGCCCACGCCCAGGCCCGCTGGTCGCCGAAGGTCACGGAGGCCAAATACGTGGAGATTTATCGGAGTCTGCTGACCTAAGACGTTCTCCACTTTCTGGGCTGGGTCTTTGCAGATCAGGAAATGGGTGGCCCCCAGGCGGCGGCCGTGGGCGCGGCCCTGGTCCTGGCGGCGGTTCTCTTCTCCTGGCTGGCCAAGAAACGCCTGTCCCAGAAAAACTTTGAATAGCCGCTATTTATCCATGACCTATTTTTTGGTATGCTAGCTGTATTCGTTTGTGGCTTACCCCAAGATTTCCTTCCTTAATTCCTTCTCCCCCAGCGGGGGGAGAGGGCTAGGGTGAAGGGGGCGTTTAAAACCTTTTGGCAGCAAATATAATCCAAGATTTTTAACCATATGACCCTGCCGGACCAGGACAATCCCAACCGGGAAATTTACAATACCGCCTATTCGGGCGGGGAGATGTCTCTCTTTACCGCCGGCATGCTTCCTTACGACCGGGAGATGATCCGGCTCCGGCTGGAGCTCCTGCGCCGCTGCGGCTCCGGCAAGGAAATCTTGGACCTTTGTTGCGGCACCGGCTCTTACCTCCGCCAGGAATGGGGGCAATTTTTAAGGGCCGTGGGGGTGGACTTCAGCCGCAAGATGCTGGAGGTCTTTAAACGGGAACTGGGAGAGGAGACGCCTGCCAATCTCCTTCTCCTGGAAGGCGACGCCCGCCGGGTGCCGGTGCGCTCCGGGTCCATGGACCTGGTCTTTTCATTCACCTCCCTCTACCATGTGCCCCAGGTTTCCCTGGCGGTGGCGGAAATCAGCCGGGTCCTCAAACCCGGCGGCGTCGCCGTCTTTGAACTGGGGAACCTCTGGAGCCTGAACACCTATGTGAGCGGGCGGGCGCACCGCCGGCAGGGCATCGCCAAGCCTTTTCACGTCTCTGGCCCGGCCATGATCAGGATGATTCAGGAGGCAAACCTGGAGATCATGGAACACCGGGCTTTCCAGCTCTTGCCCATGTGGGGCGGCCCCTTCTGGCTCCGGCCCCTGACCGACTGGCGCTGGAAATGGCTCCTGGGCCTCAAGGTGGCTGGCAAAATGCTGGACGAGCGGCTCAGCAGCCTGTGGCCCCTGAAGCTCCTGGCTTTTCGCCACTTGTTCGTTTGTCAAAAACAATAATTTAAAATTGCCCATGCACCGTCTCCAGTTCCTCCTCCATACCCTCACCGGCCGTTCCCTCCATTTTCTCCAGCCTTTCTGGGGGCCCCGGGAGTGGGGTCTCATCGCCCGCTGCCTGGCGGGAGCCTCCCCGGAAGGCCAGGTCTCCGGCTTGGAGACAGAGGTGGCCCGGCTGACGCAATCCCGGTACGCCCTGGGATTGAACCTGGGACGGAGCGCCATCCAGGTGGCTCTGGAAGCCTTCCGCTTTCCCCAGGGCAGTGAAGTAATCCTCCCCTCCTTCTCCTGCGCGGGAGTGATCATGCCCGTGCTCCAGGCCGGACTGGAGCCGGTCCTGGCGGACGTGGACCGGGACTTCAATCTCAGCGCCGGCGGCGTTGAGTCCGCGCTCAGCCCTCGGACCCGGGCCGTGATCCTGGCCCACCTCTCCGGCAAGTTCGCCCGGGACACCGGGGCCATCCTGGAGCTGGCCAGGGCCCATGGCCTCAAGGTCATCGAGGACGCCTGCCAGGCTTTCGGACTCCAAAAAAATGGTAAATGGGCGGGCGCTTACGGCGACGTGGGCATCTTCAGCTTCGGCCTGGGCAAGAACCTCATGGGTCCCGGCGGCGGCATGCTGATCACCAATGACGCGGCGGTGACCGCTTATGCCCGGAACCGCCCCCTGACCCGGGAGGCCCCCCGGTCCGTGCGCCTCCGGGTGGCCCGGTTCGCGGCCCGCTACGGCCTTCCCCGGGCCGGGTTTTTGGCCGCCGCGGCCGCCAAAATCCGCACCCTGGGCCGCTCTTGTTCCCCGGAAGCCACTCTGGACACCCTAGCCTTTCCGGTCCACGGCCTGAGCGAAATCGAGGCCGCCCTGGTCCGCTGCCAGGTGGAGCGGCATCCGGAGATTATCCGCCGGCGGCAGGCCAACGCCGGGGCGCTGCTGTCTTCCGGGGTCCTGGAGGAAACCGGCCTGGACCTGCCGGACCCCGGCGACCACATTTTCACCAAGTTCCTCCTTTCCACCGCCGGGGACCCCAAAGCCGCGGTTTCTTTGCAGGAGGTCCTGAAAAGCCGCGGTATTGAAATCGAACTCTCCTATGTCCCCCTGCATCTCCGCCCTCCCTTCGCCTGCTGCCGCCGTGGGTCCTTGCCGGAAACGCTGCGGCGCTGGTCCGGAGCCTTCGCCCTCCCCGTCCATCCCCGCCTGGGCCGGAAAGAAACGGACCGGATAATCCGGGTATTGGTCCGTCTCTCCGGAAACAACCAGTGATTCCGGAAAGAGAACTCTTTTTTTACGGAAAACGGAAAACGGAAAACGGCATTACCCCAGCCACTTCCCATTGTGACGGATTTATGTTATGAAATCATGGATATGTCCGAAGTCCCCACCCCTGCCCAACTACCCCCGGAACCCGCCCGGATTCCCCTCACCATCACTTCCGACCGCAGTTGGTCCCGGCTGCGCTTCCGGGAGATTTGGGAATATCGGGAACTTCTGGGATTCCTGGCCCTCCGGGACATCAAGGTCCGCTATAAACAGACGGTCTTCGGCATTGCCTGGGCTCTGATCCAGCCTTTGTTCACCATGCTGGTCTTCAGTCTCTTCTTCGGGCGCCTGGCCAAGATGCCTTCCGACGGGGTGCCCTACCCCATCTTCTGTTATGCGGCCCTGGTGCCCTGGTCCTTTTTCGCCGGCGCCGTGTCTCATGCCGCGGACAGCATGGTGGCCAGCGCCAACCTGATCTCCAAGGTCTATTTCCCCAGGATCATCATGCCCCTGGCGGTGATGCTCTCCGGGCTGGTGGACTTCCTGGTGGCCTTCACCCTGGTGATCGGCCTGATGGCTTATTATCATCTGGTTCCCACTCTGCAGATTATCTGGCTGCCGGCCTTGCTGCTGTTGGCCGTGGTCACCGCGCTGGGCGTGGGCCTGTGGCTCTCGGCCCTGAACGTCCAATTCCGGGATGTGCGCTATACCCTCCCCTTCCTGGTGCAGTTCTGGCTCTTTGTTACGCCCGTGGCCTATCCCAGCAGCCTTTTGCCCGAACCCTGGCGCACCCTTTACGGCATCAATCCCATGGCCGGAGTGGTGGAAGGCTTCCGCTGGGCCTTGCTGGGCACTGCCGCGCCCGGCCCCATCATCGCCGTTTCCGCACTCTTTGCCCTGATTTTCCTGATCACCGGCCTCCTTTATTTTCAACGGATGGAAAGCATTTTCGCCGATATCATTTAATGGTCGCTACCATGGGCTCTTTGGCTATTCGCGTGGAAAATTTGGGAAAGCAATACCGCCTGGGAGGGTTCTCCACCGGCTACAGCACCATCCGGGAGACCCTCACCGACGCCTTTCTGTCACCCTTTCGGCGTCTTCAGGCCTTAGCCCGGGGCCAGGGCGCAATTGAGGCCGCAGAAAACTTCTGGGCCCTCCGGAATGTCTCCTTCACGGTGGCCCACGGGGAGGTGGTGGGCATCATCGGCCGCAACGGCGCGGGCAAGACCACGCTTCTGAAGGTCCTGTCCCGGGTCACCACCCCCACGGAAGGCCGGGCCCAGCTCTTCGGCCGGGTGGGGTCGCTCTTGGAAGTGGGCGTGGGCTTCCACCAGGAACTCACCGGCAGGGAAAACGTTTACCTGAGCGGCGCCATCATGGGCATGAAAAAGAAGGAGATCGACCGCAAATTTGATGAAATCCTGGCCTTTTCCGGGGTGGAGGACTTCATCGACACCCCCGTCAAGCGTTACTCCAGCGGCATGTACACCCGCCTGGCCTTTTCCGTGGCCGCGCACATGGAACCGGAGATTCTCATCGTCGACGAAGTGCTGGCCGTGGGCGACATGGCCTTCCAGGAGAAGTGCCTGGGCAAGATGTCCGACGTGGCCAAGGCGGGCCGCACCGTGCTCTTTGTCAGCCACAATATGTCCGCCATTTCCCAGCTCTGCCCCACTTCCATCCTCCTGGAAGACGGCCGGATCAATTTCCGGGGGCCCAGCCCGGAGACCATCGGCCGGTACATCAATCTGATGCAGCTTACCAAATTTTCCCAGTTTGACCGGCGTCAGGATCGCCGGGGGAACGGCGTCTTGAGGATCAAGCGCCTCTACCTGGAGGATGAGTCCGGACGGGAACTGGAAGTGGCGCCCTGCGGCGCCAAGGTGCGCTTGGTGTTGGAATATGCCGGGGCCGACCCCGGGAAGACCTTGGCGGATGTGGCCGTCCACGTCTTGGTGGCCAACGGCGCCACCCGCCTCTTTTCCTTGTTAAGCAACATCTCCGGCGACCTTTTCCAGAATCTCCCCCCCTCCGGCAGGTTCATCTGCTCCCTGGACCGCCTCCCCCTGATGCCGGGGAATTACGATCTGCATTTTCTCTGCTACGCGGGCCGGCAACTGGCGGACAAGATTTTCTTCGCCTGGCCCCTGGTGGTGGGGGACGGGGATTTCTTCGGCACCCAGCGCCTCTCCAATAACCGGGACATCCACGGCAGCCTCCTGGTGCCCCACACCTGGACCCTGGACCCCCGTCGGCGGGGGCAGGAAGATAAGGAGGAAGATTAACGCCAGCTAATTTAATTATTATTCAACTGAAAGCCCTTTTCGCAGCCGCAGCCCAGAGGGTGATATTCAGGGGGAAGACTCATAATCCAGGGTTTTCCGCCGGATAAATCCGGATAGTTTACTTCAAACCCCAAACTAAGGAGAAAAACTATGCCTCCGGATTCCCCGCTAATCGCCAAGGAAAGAAAAGCTCTCATGAACCTGATGGATGACGGGAAATATAAAATTCCCAACCGCCGGGTGGATGAGAACCTGTTGCTGGCCACCTGGAATATTCAGCAATTCGGGAACAAGAAGTCGGCCCGGGCCCTCCAATACATCGCCGACATCTGCGAGCGGTTCGATATTATCGCCCTTCAGGAGATCAAGACCGATCTGCGGGGCCTCAGCAAGCTGCAAGACCTGCTGCCGGGGAACTATAAAATCTTAGTGACCGACCCCACCGGCAATAATGAGAGGTTTGCGTTCCTCTACGACAAACGTACGGTGTTCAGCACGGGGCTGGCCTGCGAAATCGGCTTCGCGGTGTCCGGGGAAACCCATGTCGGTTACCAGCTGCACCGCATGCCCTATTGTGCCTCTTTCCGGGCCGGGCGCTTCGATTTTGTGATTACCAATGTCCACATCTTTTACGGTGAGAACGAGGCCGGCAAAGCTGAACGCGCTAAAGAAATCACGGCCCTGGTGGATTACATCAACCGGCAGTCCAAAGCCGAAAAAGACAAAGTCTTTGACCGGGATTTTTTTGTGGTGGGTGATTTCAATATCGAAGAAATGGGAGACCGGTTTTTCAATGCCTTAGCCGCTAAGGGGTTCCAAATGCCGGCCAATTTGGATACCCTCTACACCAATTTCGCTCAGGATAAAACCTTTGACAAGATCGCCTGGGTGAACCGGGATTCCTTCTCGTTCAGCGGCAATTGCAACGTGGTCCCCTTTTACCAGGCTATATTTCAGGACGCCGACCCGCCGGGCGGCAAAGCCGAGATCAGCGATCATCTGCCCCTCTGGGCCGAGTTTAAGATCAACAAATTGAGTCAGGAACTGGACCAGATAATCAATAAGGGGTAATGAGCCGCATATCAATAAGTAACTTTTTGATGTTATCAATTTAGTTTAAAATATGGGCCATATGCCTTTCCATCCACGCTTTCAAATTGCCGGCCGCCCCATAGGCGGCGGCGCGCCGGTGTTCATCGTTGCCGAGGCCGGGGTCAATCATTTCGGGAACCCGGACAAGGCCATGACCCTGGTGGACCTGGCGGCCGCCGCGGGCGCGGACGCTTTTAAGACCCAGGTTTTCGCCACCGACCGCCTGGTCTCCAGCCGCCTCCCCGCCTGGCGGGAACGGCTCCGCCCCAAGGAAATCAGCTTCGATTTCCTGGCGCGCATGAAAGAACGCTGCGACCAACGTGGTTTGATCTTCCTGTGCACCGCGCACGAGGAATCCACCCTACCCTGGCTGGACGAACTCCAAGTCCCGGCCTTTAAAATCGGCTCCGGCGAGCGGGACAATTTTCCTTACTTTCGGGAAGTGGCGGCCCGGGGCAAACCCATCATTCTCTCCACCGGCATGTACGATCTGTACCAGGTCCGGGAGAATCTGGGAGTGTTGGCGGACGCAGGCTGCCGGGACCTGGCCCTGCTCCACTGCGTCACCAGCTACCCCACCCCTTACGACCAGGTCAATCTTCGGGCCATGCACGCTTTGCAGGAGATCTTTCCCGGCCCGGTGGGCTATTCCGACCACACCGACGGCCACCACGCGGTCCTGGCTGCGGTGGCCCTGGGCGCGGCTATCGTGGAAAAACACCTCACCCTGGATTTTAACGTGCCCGACGCCCAGGACTGGAAGGTCTCCGCGGGTCCCGAGGATTTTCCGGTGCTGGTCCGGCAGATCCGGGAAGTGGAAGCGGCCCTGGGCAGCGGCGTCAAAACCGTGCAGCCCTGCGAGGCCCCGGCTCTGGTATGGGCCTTGAAAAGATTGGTGGCCGCCCGGAACCTGGCAGCCGGCACGGTCCTGGAAATGGACATGATTATCACCAAAAGAGCGGGCGCGGGCCTGACGCCGGTGCATCTTCCGGAAATCCTGGGGCGCCGCCTGAGCCTGGACCTGGGCGTGGATGAACCCATCGAATGGGAGCACCTGGCCCCATGAACGCGCGGCATATTGCGGTCTTGACCGGCAAGCGGGGCGGCTACGGGGCCATGAAACCCATGCTCAAGCTGCTGGACGCGGATCCCGCGATCAAACTCTCCCTCATTGTCACCGACCAGCATGTCAATCCCCGGTTCGGGGCCACCATCAATGAAGTGGAGAAGGACTTCCGGGTGGCCGCGGCCGTGGACATGGAGCAGGACGGCGGCAGCGGTCAGGCCCGGGCCCGGGCCATCGGCGTCTGTATGAGCAAAATGGCGGAGCTGCTGGGGGATTTGCGCCCTCAGCTCCTCGTGCTCTACGGCGACCGGGGGGAAGTGATGGCCGCGGCCCTGGCCGCGCTGCATTTGGGGATTCCCGTGGCCCATCTCCAGGGGGGGGATCGCTCCGGGAACATCGATGAATTGATCCGCCACGCGGTGACCAAACTCTCCCACCTGCACTTTGCCTCCAACATGGAGAGCGCGGCCCGCATCTTGAGCCTGGGGGAAGAGCCCTGGCGGGTGCACCTGGTGGGGGACAATCACATCGACCAGATCGTGGCCCGGGACTATACCGAGCCGGCCGCTTTGCGGGAAAATTACCGGATTCAACTTGAGGAGCGGCCCCTCATCGTCCTGCAACACCCGGAAACCACCCGCCAGCGAGATAATTATGTGGACATGCGGGCCACCCTGGACGCGGTCCTGGCCCTGAAACAGCGCACCCTCATCATTTATCCCTGCTCCGACCAGGGCTATGAAGAGGTGGTCCGGGCCATTGAAGAGGCCCGGGGCCTGCCCGGGGTCTCCATTCACCAAAATATTGAAGCCGAAGATTTTTGGGGCTTACTGGCCATAGCCGGGGCGTTGATCGGCAATTCCTCCGCGGGGCTCATCGAAACCCCCTATCTGCACATCCCCGCCATCAACGTGGGCAAGCGGCAAAAAGGCCGGCGCCGTGCCGAGAACGTCATCTCCTGTGAATACGACCGGGAGGAAATCGCCGCGGCCCTGATCAAAGCTCTGAACGACCCTGACTTCGGCCGCCAGGTGCAAGGGTGCAGCCAGCCCTTCGGCGACGGCCTGGCCTATCAACGGATTGTGGCGGTGCTCAAAAGCATCCCCCTGGGTGAAAAACTTTTAAATAAGATAATTACTTAAAATAATTTTAATCAATCGCGATGCCCCGACCCGTTGCCCTATATTACCGGATGCTGCAGTATCAGCCCGAGAACCTGGAATTCCTACGGGAACATTTCCTGGTTATCGAGCTTTCGAACCCGGATGAGGACCGGGATGAGATTTTGCAGGAGATCCACCTCTGTTTCGCGCCCCTGGGCTATTATTTCAGCGCCGGGAAGGTGGACCGCTGCCCCCGGCTCAAAGCCATCGCCACCAATACCACCGGCGTGCCTCATATCGATATGGACGCGGCCCGGACCCGGGGGATCGAGGTCTTTTCCCTGAAAGAGGAGACCGAGTTTCTGGCCACCATCACCCCCACCGCGGAGCACACCATCGGCCTGCTCCTGGCCCTGATGCGCCGCAGCCCCTGGGCCCATAAAGCGGTTTTGGACGGGGAATGGAACCGCCGTCCCTTCGGCGCGCCCCGGATGCTCTCCCGCCTCTGCCTGGGACTCATCGGCTGCGGCCGGCTGGGGTCCATGGCGGGGCGTTACGGCCTGGCCTTCGGCATGCGGGTGGCCTTTTACGATCCCTATTTGACTGAAGACCCCCCGGGAATGGCGCGGGCGGAAACCCTGGAGGAATTGGTGTCCGCGGCCGACGTGGTGAGCCTCCACGTCCACGCGGAGCCCGCCACCCACAAGATGATCAACCGGGACCTCTTCCTGAAATTTAAGCCCGGCAGCTACCTGATCAACACCGCCCGGGGGGAGCTGGTGGACGAAGCGGCCCTGTTGGAGATGCTTAACAACGGCCGCCTGGCCGGAGCCGCCCTGGACGTGCTGGACGGAGAATTCACCCCGGGCTTTAAGGTGGCCTCCCATCCCCTGGCGGCTTATGCCCGGGAACACGAGAACCTGCTGCTGACCCCCCACATCGGCGGCTCTACCGTGGACGCCTGGCGGGAAACCGAGCGCCGGGTCATCGACCTGGCCTGGGATTATCTTAGGAAAACGAAATGATTATTTATTTCTCGCAAAGGCGCAAAGAACGCCAAGACGCAAGAATTTTTATATTTCCGCTTTTGCGTCCTTTGCGTCTTTGCGAGGAAATTTTTTTGAGTTAACCCATGCGTATATTATCCGCCGCGGCCTGGGGTTTCATCCCCGCCCGGGGGGGCTCGAAAAGCATCCCCTTGAAAAATCTGGCTCTTTTCGGGGGACGCCCCTTACTCGACTATTGCCTCCTGGCCGCCAAGTCCTGGCCGGGGTTTTCCCGGTTGATCCTGAGCACCGACTCTCCGGAAATCGCCGCCCGGGGGCGGCGCTTTTCCGTGGAAATTCATGACCGTCCGGCCCATCTGGCCGGAGACGACGTCCCCAATAACCAGGTGGTGCTCAGTTTCCTCCGGGACCTGATAGAGCGTGACCTTCCCCTGCCGGAGATCATGGCTCTCCTCCAACCCACTTCCCCCTTCGTGCTGCCGGAGCACATCGGCCTTTGTGCGCAAAGCCTCCTGGCGGACGCCGCGGCGGGTTCGGCGCAGACCGTCGCTCCCTGCCCCCACAACTCCCATGCCTATAACCAGCGCATCGTGGTGGACGGCAAAGTCAAATTTCGCTTTCCGGAAGAACGGCGTACGGCCTATAATAAACAGACCAAGCCACCCCACTTTCTTTTTGGCAACCTGCTGGTCTTTCGCAGCGCCGCGGCCCTGGCCCAGGGCACTATTATGGCGGAGCCTTCCCTGGCGGTCCCCATCAGCCGTCCCTATGATTTCGATGCGGACTCGCCCGAAGACTTCCGCCTGGGGAGCCTGCTCCTGGCCCATGGCTTCGTTAGCCTGCCCCATCTGCAGCCGGATGAGACTTGAGTGATAAGGAGTGACCTATGCGCGTTCTCGTTTTAGGGGGTGACGGCTACCTGGGCTGGCCCACGGCCATGCATTTCTCCTATGAAGGGGACAAGGTCATGGTGGTGGACAATTTCTCCAAGCGGCAGATCGAAATGAGCTTCGGCATCGAGCCCCTGGAGCCCACCACCACCCTCCACCGCCGGGTGGCCCTGTGGAAGGAAGTTACCGGCCGGGAGATCCTCATGCGCGTGGGCAGTCTCCTGAACCATCGCTTTATTTATAAGGTTTTGGAGGAATTCCAGCCGGACGCCATCATCCATTACGCCCAGCAGCCTTCCGCGCCCTATTCCATGTGGGACCGGGAAGGCGCGGTCTTCACCCAGTATAATAACGTCATCGGCACCCTGAACCTGCTCTTTGCCATCAAGAAAAACTGCCCCGAGGCCCACCTGGTGAAACTGGGGACCCTGGGGGAATACGGCTGCCCCAACATCGACATCGAGGAAGGCTACCTCTTTATCGAGCATAACGGCCGCACGGATACCCTGCCTTTCCCCAAATCCCCGGGCAGCTTCTATCACCTTTCCAAGGTGCATGATTCCCACAACCTCATATTCGCCTGCCAAAACTGGGGGCTGCGGGCCACGGATCTCAACCAGGGAGTGGTTTACGGCCTGGAAACCGACCACACCCGCCTCCACCCGGAGTTGCGCACCAGTTTCCATTACGATGACATCTTCGGCACGGTTCTCAACCGGTTCTGCGTCCAGGCGGTGGCCGGCATTCCCCTTACGGTTTACGGCAAGGGGGGTCAAACCCGGGGTTTTCTCAACCTCAGAGATACCCTCAAATGTGTGGAGCTTGCCGTGGAGAGCCCGGCTTCCCTGGGTGAATGCCGCATTTTCAACCAGTTCACCGAGGTCTTCTCCGTCCGGCAGCTTGCGGAAATGGTGCTGCACGCGGCCCGGGCCAAAGGGCTGGACGCCGCCATCCAGCACCTGGAGAATCCCCGGACGGAACTCGAGGAACACTATTATCACCCCAAAAACACCAAACTCCGGGAATTGGGGCTTAAACCCCGCCTCCTGTCCGAGGTTCTCATTGGGGAAATGTTGGCTTATCTTTCCGGGGCCGCGGCCCGGATCAACCGGGAGGTCATCCTGCCCCGCATCAGGTGGCGCCATGATTCGGGTATCGGCCGGCCGGCCCCCCCGGGACTCCCCCCTGAGGCCGCCGAGGTTTGAGGCTGTTTTTCGTTTTGCGTTTTTCGTTTTTCACTAAAATGAATTCACTTTGGATGCATTACTTCAATAAGGAAAAATGATCTATCCCCGTCCCCCTATTGACGTCTGGCTCTGTGACCTGACCCATACCCAGCAAACCATCGCCAGCAATACCATCCCCCTGGCCATCGGCATGATCGCCGCCTACCTCAAAAAACACCTGGGGGAGAGCATCAACATCCGCCTATTTAAGTATCCGGAGAAATTGGTGGAAAATCTCCTGGCGGGCCCGCCCCGGCTGCTGGGATTCAGCAATTACGTGTGGAATCTGGACCTGAGTTATTCCTTGGCCGCCCGGGTGAAATCCGAGAACCCTGAAACGGTGGTGGTCTTCGGCGGCCCGAACTACCCCCAGGATCCGGGGGAGCAGGAAGCTTTTCTGAAGCGCCGGCCTGCCATTGATTTTTATCTGTTTCGGGAAGGGGAACCCGGGCTTTTATCTTTGTTGCAAACCTTGCTGGCCCATAATTTTGACCTTCAGGGAGTCAAAAAGTCCCGCCTCCCCAATGTCCATTATCTGGCCGAAGGCATTTTCCAGGGCCGCAGCGGTAATGCCCGCCTGGATCTCCAGGAAATCCCCTCCCCTTATACCGGCGGTTTGCTGGACGAGTTTTTCGACGGCAAATTGATGCCCCTGGTACAGACGAACCGGGGCTGTCCTTTCTCCTGCACCTTTTGCGAAAGAAGCAACCCCTTTTTCAACAAAGTCTTCTTCCGGATTCCCGAAGCCGTGATCGCCGAGCTGGAATATATTGCCCAAAGAATTAGAGGGACCAAGAATATTTTCATCGCCGATTCCAATTTCGGCATGTACCCGCAGGACCTCCTGATTGCCGAAGGCATTGCCAGGGTCAAGAAGGACTGCGGTTTCCCCGACTATATTCACGTGGCCACCGGCAAAAACGTCAAGGAACGGGTCCTGGAGGCCGCGCGCCTCACCGGGGGGCTTTTCCGCCTGTCCGCTTCCGTGCAGTCCACCGATCCCCAGGTCTTGAAGAACATCAAACGCCAGAATATTTCCCAGGAAACCATCATGGAACTGGCAAAAACCGCGGGGCAAATCGGCAGCAACACTTACGCCGAGGTCATCCTGGCCCTGCCGGGAGACAGCAAACAGGCGCATTTTAAGAGTCTGGAAGATGTGCTTAACGCCGGTCTCAACTTCGTCAGATGCTTCACTTTGATGTTATTAAAGGGGACCGAGCTTGATTCTCCGGAGACTATCACCCGATACGGGCTGGTTGCCAAATACCGGGTGCTGCCCAGGTGCTATGGCGTTTATCAATTCGGGGCGGATGAATTCATCGCCGTGGAAACGGAAAAAGTCTGTGTGGCCAATAATACCTTAACTTTTGAGGAGTATTTGGAATGCCGGCTCTTTGCCCTGACCATCGATCTGTTTTATAATGATGGGATTTTTTCGGAGTTATTGACCTTTCTCTCGCAACATGGAATCAAACCCTATGATTTTCTTAAAAAGATCTACGACCGCAGGAATGACTTCCCCAATGTATTGGCGGACATCTATGAGGATTTTCGCAAAGAGACGATTGACGAACTCTGGGATTCTGAAGAAGAATTATTAAATTTTGCCAAACGGAAGGATACTATTCAAAAATATCTCTCGGGTGAATATGGCAGCAACCTTATTTATAAATATCGAGCAACCGCTTTCATTAAATATATGCAGGAAATCCACGAATTATCCTTTACGATAGCCAAAGAGCTAATTATGGAAAAACCGGGTTTGGACCAGGAAATAACCTTGGAATTTTTCGCCGAATTGATGAAGCATAGTCTTTATAAAAAAATCAATCTGTTAGAGACCGGGCGGGTTTATGAAGATACTTTCAAGTATGATTTATTGGCCGCCGAGACCGGCGGTTTCCAAGGCCGCCCCCAGGAATGGCTATTAGAGAACCCGAAAAAATTATACTATTACCATGACCCCAAACAGCAAGAAACCATCGACGGCCACCGGCGGGAATATGGGACCAGCATCGTCGGTATCGGCAGAATCTTAACCAAGGTCCATATCAAAAAAATGTACCGCCAGGTGCAACTTGCCGCTGGCGGCAGGGAAAATTTAAGCTAAAGGAGTTTCCTCGCCCCGGACCGTCACCGGCTCCGGGCCCGGGATATTTTCTTGCCATGAAAACCGTGCTCATCATGTCCCGGGGCCAGCGGCTGGCGCCCACGTTTAAAGCAGTGGCCGCGGATCTGGCCCGGGACCACCGGGTCATCGCCGCCATCAATACCGTGGCCCCAGATGAAGAAACCCATTTCTGGCAGGACTTTAACCAGGGTATAGTCATTGATTTCCAGCGCCGAATCCGCCAGGTCATGGAGAACCGGGAGCGGTGGTCAAGGGCGTTTATCAACGGCGTGGAAGCAGAGACCGGCCTGACCCTGTACAGCGCCACTCGGAATTATCAGCTTTACCGCAGATTGTACAAGGCTTATCGGGGCCCCTGGGGCTGGGATCAAGCTTTTTATGCCCGGGAAGAAACGATTATCCCCGAATACATCGGCTCTTACCTCATCTTATCGGAGATCTTTGATAAATATGCGCCGGATGTCATTTTCTATGAATCGGCCGATTTAATCTCCGCGTTCATGGCTCTGTCCCTGGGTTATAACCGGGATATTTTCGCCTTGGGGTTCGGCGCGGCTCCAGGTTTGGGAAGCATTAAGATTGTCATACCTTACGGGATTAATCGCCGCAACGTCATCCTGGAAACCTTATTTAAGTCTCCTGATCTGCTCCCTGAAGAAGCCCGGCAGGCCTCCCGGGACCTGATCTCCCGCTACGACCAGAAAAAAATGTCCTCCCCCTGGTATGTCCAGCCTCATAAAAAGAAAGCCGAGAAACCCATCTATCTGGACCCCAAAAGGATCCTCCAAAATCTCCGGCAGCAGAAAACCTTGCCGAACCCTTTGGTGCATCTCAGGAAAACCATGAACCTCGCCTGGCTGCAGCGCCGTTGCCGCCGTGACCTGCCCCGGGAACCTTACCTCGCCGTTTTTCTCCACTACCAGCCTGAGGCCTCCACCACTTCCAATGCCTCACGGTGGGTCAATCAGGAAAACATCATTGAGCAACTCGCCATTAACGCCCCTTACGGGCTGAAAATTCTCGTTAAAGAGCACCCCCGGGCCTACGGCTTCAGAGGGCCGGATTATTTCGGGCCCCTCCTGGAAATCCCCAATGTCTCTATGTGCCACCCCACGGTGAGCAGTTTCGAAGTGGCCAAAAATTCGGAAGCCGTCTTTACCATTGTCGGTTCCGTGGGGCTGGAAGGGATCTTTATGAAAAAGCGGGTTGCCGTTCTCGGGAGGCCGTATTACTCCATTTATCCCGGGGTCAGAAAGCTGCATTATCCGGAGGAGATCTTTCCCGCGCTCCGGGACCCCGCCTGGCAACCTGCGGCCATGACCGTGGAACTGGAGAATTTCGGGGCCGCGTATATTGCCTCGGCCCACGAATTCGGGCCGGTGGCGCCGGGCCAGGTCTGGCCGGAACCCGCCATCGGCGGGTGGCGTCTGTCTCAAGCTTTGCGGAAGACCTTGGAGTTCATTGAAACCCATAACTTAAAACCGGTTGATTTCTACCCGGGGGGTGTCGTAACCTGAAAATCTCCGGCCGGCCAACCCGCGGGCGGCCGGCCCCAGGTCATCCGGAAGTATCCAGGGAGAAAGTTTAACATGGCACATTATCACGGTATTTTTCCGGTGGTTCCCACGCCGCTCCACGAAGACGGTTCTTTTGACCCGGAAGGGGCCCGGCGTCTCCTCGATTTCATGGTGGCCAGCGGCGTCCACGGCCTCTACGCGCTGGGGACCACGGGTGAAGAAATGCTTCTGCCTTTTTCCACCCGGGTGCAGGTCGCCAGGACCATGGCCCAAATTAATGCCGGACGTCTGCCCCTGCTGATGGGGGCCGGCAGTTACGGGGTCCAGGACGCCCTGGAATTTTTTGACGCGGTGAAGGATTGCCGGATCGACGGGGTCCACGTCATCCCCTACGATCACAAACTGAGCGATGCCGCGGTGGAACGTTTCTTCAGCCAGCTGGCGGACCGCTCCCCCTTCCCCCTGTGGATGTACCATAATCCCGACCGGGGACGGCCGATTCCCATCCCGGTGGCCGCCAAGCTCAAAAACCACCCCAATATTGTGGGAGCCAAGGTGGCGGGCTATAGTTACCGCTACCATATCGGCCTGTTCATGCTCCAGGACGAGAATTTTCAATGCCTCGGCAGCGGCACCAGCCAGTTTTTGAGCATGATGGCCCTGGGGGGCACCGCCCACACCACCAGCGATGCGGCCTCCTTCCCCGAGCTGATCCTGGAGCTTTACCGGACTTACACCCAGGAAAGCCTGTCCAGGGCCCGGGAAAAAATGTTCGAGATCCTGAGATTCATGGCCACCATGCCCAAGCCGGCCTTGAAGGATCATGGCGAAACCTCGGTGGAATGCAAATTTGTCTTAAGCGTCAGGGGAATTTGTCAGGAATTTTGCGCCGAACCATACCGGCTTCTCCGTCCGGAAGAAAAGGAAGAAATTCTCAAGGTATTGAAACCTTATCTGGAATCGTTGAAATCCCGGTAAGGATTGTCTCCGTCCCCGTCAGGTGACGGAGCTTCCTGCCTCGGAAGCCGTTTTCCCTGGTCCATGCGGCAAAAAATTACCAAAGCCCTGGCCGACCCGGTATGGCTCGCTTACCGGCTCTGGGCCCATCTTCACCGGCGCAGCCTCTGGCGCCGCTATGCCTCTTTGGCCCGGGCTGCAGGTCTCCGGCGGCTTTATCTAATCTTCTCCTTGGATTGCGATACCCAGGAGGATATCGCGGTCGTCTCCGAGGTGCACGCCCGCTTGCTGGACTTAGGCGTCAAACCGGTGTACGCGGTGCCCGGGGAATTGCTCCGGAAGGGAGCAAAGGTTTACCGGCAGATCATGGCATCAGGCGGCGAATTCATTAATCACGGCTACGCCGAACACATGTATTTTGATGCCCGGCGGGGGGCTTATGAAAGCTGTTTCTTCTATGACCGCCTCCCCCGGGAGCAGGTGCGCCAGGACATCCTGGCGGGTGACGCCTGTCTCCGGGAAGTGCTGGGGGTAGCGCCCCAGGGGTTTCGGGCCCCCCATTTCGGCACCTTTCAAAAACCGGAGCAATTGGGTTTCCTCCATGGAGTCCTGAAGGAATTGGGCTACGGCTTTTCCACCTCCACCATGCCCTATTATGCCTTTCGCCGGGGACCGGTGTTCAGCCGCTTCGGAATCCGGGAGATCCCGGTGTCCGGCAGCCACAGTTCACCCTTGAACATCCTGGATTCCTGGACTTTTTTTGCCGCTTCGGGCCACGGTTATTCTCCCGGGGACTATTTTCGGGAAGGCGAAGCCGCCGCCGCCGGCTACCGGCGCCTGGGTGTGGGCCTGCTCAATTATTACGTTGATCCGTCTCATGTCCATCAGCAGGAGGCCTTTTATCAAACCGTGGAATGTTGGCTCCGGGTGGCCCATCCGGTGAATTATCGGCAGTTCCTTAAGGAAGTGTCCTCCGAGAAATAGGAATACTTACATCCTAAATTATAAAAGTTACCGGTAGTTAGCTTTGAACTTTGAACTTTTCAAGGTAGGAACTTACTAAATGACCACCATTTTAGTTACCGGCGGCGCCGGGGCCATCGGCAGCAGCCTGGTTAAGGCCCTGAGCCGGGAGCACCAGGTCCTGGTCCTGGACGACCTCTCTTCAGGCTGGATTGAAAATTTGCGGGGTCTGCCGGTGAAATTCTGGCGGGGGTCGGTGACGGATGACGAGATTTTGAGAGAAGTCTTTGCCGCGTCTCCCGAGATCGTTTACCATCTGGCCGCCAATTTCGCCAATCAAAACTCCTTCGACTATCCCCAAAAAGACCTGCTGGTCAACGGCCTGGGAACCTTAAAGGTGCTGCAATACGCCCGGGAGGCAGGGGTGCGGCGCTTTATCTATACCTCCTCCTCCTGTGTCTACGGAAACATTTCGGAGCCCATCGGCGAAGACAGCCACCAATTTTCCCTGGATACCCCGTATGCGGTCACCAAGTTATTGGGAGAGCAATACGTCAATTTTTTCCATCAGCATCACGCGTTACCCACGGTGATCTTCCGTCTTTTTAACTCCTACGGTCCCGGCGAATATCCCGGGAAATACCGCAACGTCATCCCCAATTTCATGTTCCGGGCCATGCAGGGGGAGCCTTTGCTCATTACCGGCAGCGGCGGGGAAACTCGGGACTACTGCTTTATCGAAGATACGGTCGCGGCCTTGACCTTGGCCGTCTCCAGGCCGAAGGCCGTGGGCCGGACCTTTAACGTGGGCACCGGCATCGAGACCCCCATCCAGGAATTGGCCGAAAGAATCCGGGAGCTGTGCAACCCCGGCATCAGTATCGTCTTCCAGGAAAGACGCGTCTGGGACAGTATCTCCCGGCGCTGCGCCGATATTTCCCTGATCCGGGAGACCCTGGGATTCACCCCCAGGGTGGACCTGCAAACCGGCCTGGCGCGCACCTATCAATGGTTTACGGAAAATCGGGTGGCGGAATTCCGGCCTCTATGAAAAACCTGCTGGCAGTCAGCTATCTCTTTCCCCCTCTGCTCAGCCCGGAATCTCTCCTGCTGCTGGGGCGGGTCCGGGAACTGGCGCGCCTGGGCTGGAAGATCACCGCCCTGACCATCGATCCCCGGGCCACCCTGGATCTTATCGACCCCCGCCTGGAGGAATCCCTGCCGCCCACCCTCAAAACGGTGCATACCGGCCAGGCTCTCATTCCTTTCTATGCCATGCCGCTGGCCGCGAAAGTTGTCCTCAAATCCCTCACCCTATTAGGTATGCCGGAGATGCAGTTTCCCTGGTTTTTTTTCGCCCGGCGCCCGCCCCGGCCCCTCCTGGATGAGGGAGGTTTTACCGCCATTTACTCCCATGCCAGCCACCACGTGAGCAACCTGGTGGGGCTGGCTATTAAGCGCCGCACCGGCCTGCCCTGGGTGGCCAACTTCAGCGACCCCTGGCTGGATAATCCCTACTTCAAGTTCACTCCCTGGCAACGCCCTCTGATCCGGGCCTTGGAGAAGGCCATCATCCGGGAAGCGGACGCGGTCATCTTCGTCACCTCCCAGACCGCGGACGCGGTGATGGGGAAGTACCCCAAAGAATGGCGGAAACGCGTCCATGTGATTCCCCATGGCTTTGAAGCGGGCGTGCTAAAAGGCCTGGATCCGGCCCCCCCTCCCCGGCCGCGTCTGCGGCTGGTATACACCGGCAGTTTTTACCGGGGCCGGCGCACCCCGGAAGGTCTGTTCCGGGGTTTGCAGCTCTTGCAGCGGCAGCGCCATCTGGACCGGGAACTGGAAGTCCGGCTGCTGGGTCCCCAGGTTCCCCCCTACCAGGCCCTGGCCCGGAGCCTGGGTCTGGACGGAGTGGTGGCCTGCCTGGGGCCGGCGCCTTTTGCTGAAAGTCTCCGGGAAGCCGCGGCCGCGGACGTTTTGCTGGTGATCGACGCGGCCAGCGACGGCCCCAGCCTCTTTCTCCCCAGCAAGTTGGTGGACTATATTCCGTTTCGCAAACCCATCCTGGGCCTGACCCCTGAGGCCGGCGCATCCGCGGACGTGCTGCGGCAATTGCATTGTCCCATCGCCGCGCCCGATGATCCCCAGGCCATTGCCCGGGAGGTGGAGACGCTGCTCGACCTCCATCAGGCGGGCCGTTTGGAGGTTTCTCCCGCTTATGACGCAGCCGCCCGGCAATACGACATCCGGAAGACTACCAAAGTATTGGATGGTATCCTGGAAGAGGTGAGCCGCAAAAACTGACTAAAAAGCGCCTTTCTTTGCGGCCTTTGCGCCTTTGCGAGAAATCATCTTTTTTCTGTCCGTCAACAGGTAATGGACCCCCTCCACAGAATTAGAAAATGGGGAATAGACATATCGCCCAGATGTAAAATAGGTTATGGCTTTTAAAAACCGGATATGGTGGATTCTTTAGAAGAATAATCGGCTTCGAGGAAAATTTCGGAAAATCTATGCCGGAGAGAAAGATCAAGGTTTATCACCTTATCCCCTCCTTCTGGACACAGCATGGCCCCAGCAACTGCATTATGGCCCAGATACGGAGCCATGATCCAGGGCAATTCGAATTTTCTATCTGGTCCCTGTATGCGCCCCCGCCGGCTCTTGATCCCCGGGATCTGTTGAGCAAAGCCCACCTGGGCTACCGGGTCTTCCCCATGGGGCCATCCTTTTTGGACCTCCGGGTTTTATGGCCTCTGGTGCGTGAGCTGCGGCGGGAGCCGCCGGATATCCTGCACTGCCACCTGTTGCGGGCCAATCTCTATGGCCGCGTTGCCGCCCGGTTCGCCGGCATCAGAAAGGTAATTAATACGATCCACGGCGTGGACGAATATATGTCGGCCGGGGATTTAATTTCCCGTTCTCTTCGCTTAGTGGAGCGTCTGAGTGCGGCATGGGTTTCTCAATACGTGGCGGTTTCTGAAAATGCCCGCAACGCGGTAATCAGGAACCTGAAACTAGCCCCGAAAAAGGTGTCCACTATTCTCAACGCCTTGGAACTGGCTCCCTTTCAATCGAGCCGCGCTGACGCCGCAGCCATCCGCCGCGAATTGGAGGTTGCCCCCGAAGCGTTGGTGGTGGGCGCAGTGGGACGTCTAGCGCCCTTGAAAAATTTTGCTTCTCTGGTCAACTGGTTTGCCGGAATCAAGTCCGATTGCCCCCGGGCGCAACTGGTTATCATCGGTGACGGTGAAGATCGGGGGGTTCTGGAAGACCTCATTGCCCGGCGGCGGTTACGAGATACCGTAAAGCTGGCGGGTTTCCGGACCGATATTCCCCGGATTCTTGCCGCCCTGGACATCTTTGCCTTTCCTTCCGTCTCGGAGGGGCTTTCCATCGCCCTCCTGGAAGCCATGGCCGCGGGGCTCCCTTGCGTGGTCATGGATGTGGGCGGCAACTCTGAAGCTGTTGTGCCGGGAGAGACAGGATACATCATCCCCCTCAGCAAGGGGGCGGAATTTAAAGCGGCCCTCCTCCGGCTCCTGGAAGACGGTCAGCTGAGAAAAAAGATGGGGACCGCTGGCAAAAATCGCGCGTTTACGCTATTTAATCCACAGCGCCTGGCCGCACAATATGAAGAGCTTTACCGGACGCTCCTGAACCAGCGTCCTTAAGCGTTAAGGCGGAGATGACTATGCCCTGGTGGGCGGTGGCCTTCCTGATAATTTTCGGTTTTACCGTGACCTACGCGGCCATTCCCGCGGCCAAGAGACTGGCGCTGCGCTGGGATTTGGTCGCGCCGCCGGGAGGCAGGCGCAACCATGCCCAGGATACCCCTTTAACCGGGGGTTGGACCCTGTATCTGCCCCTGACCGGGGCCTTTCTGGTCTTTTTTGCGTTTGCCCTGAGCGGCAGGCTTGCGGTGTTGCACTCTGAATGGGGACGGATGTTGTCCCTGTTTTTGGGGACCACCTGGATTCTGATCCTGGGCACCATTGACGACCGCATGGTCATTCCCTGGAAACAAAAGCTGGCCGGCCAGGTGCTGGGTGCCATAATTTTGGTCATCGGCGGCCATACCGTCTCCGTGGCCAACCTCCCCTGGTTGGGCACGGTGTTTTTCGGCTGGTTCGGCATCCCCTTCTTTATCATTGCCGTCATTACCATCACCAACGCCATCAATCTCATTGACGGCCTGGACGGCCTGGCCGGAGGCATCTGCTTTTTTGCGGCCCTGACCAGCGCCGTCATCGCCCTGGTGAAAGGGGACTTTTTCATCGCCACCCTCGGCTTCACCCTTTCCGGAAGCCTCCTGGGATTTTTAAGGTTTAATTTTCCCCCGGCCTCCATCTTCCTGGGCGACGGCGGCTCCATGATGCTCGGCTTCCTGTTGGGCACCCTGGCCATCAGTTCCACCGCCTTCTTCCCGGGCCAGCGCCTGGGAACCAGCATCATGATCCTGGTGCCCTTCCTGCCCTTAGGGATACCCCTCTTTGAAGTGGCCCTGTCCATTGTCAGGAGATGGATCACGGGCCAGGCCATTTTCCTGGCGGACGGCAACCATCTGCATCATCGCCTGATGAGCAAGATCAAGGCCCCCCGGGCCACGGTGGCCATCTTTTATTTTTTCAGCGCCTCTCTCTGCGCCTTGACCCTGATCATGGTGCTGGGGGTCCAATCCCCCGTGCTCCGCTTTTTAACGGCCTTTCTCACCCTGGGCCTGATGGTGGCCTTCACCTGGTCCATCCGGCTTTACAGCGATCGGGGCCTCCTCCTCACCCTGCGCAACCGTCCCCATTTCAAGTTTCTGGGAGAATTTCTCCGTTTTATGACCTTGCGGGCCGGCAGGGCCAAGTCCGCCATGGACCTCCTGGCTTTGCTGGAGTCAGGGGTCAGGGACCTGGATTTCGACAATGTCGAGATTGTCTATAAGGAACAACCGCTGAGAACATGGATTAACCCTCAGCCCGCGCACCCCCAAAGCCCTCGTCTCATCTCCGAAGAATCCTTCAACGGCTGGCACCTGCGGATCAAATGGACCCAACCCCTGCATAAAGACGAAAATTATAACGAATATCTCCTGTTGACCTGGCGCCGTTTTTTAAATACCATCAGGACTGCTCTGCCCGCCCAGCCGGAAGAGTTGCCGCCTTGTAACCGCCAGGCGCCGGCGTCTCCGGACGGCAATCTTCCGAAACGATAGGAACAGGTCCCGTGAGTCTTTTTTTCCTCCGGGATTAAATCCGCCGGAAACCGGTATCCCTCTTCATGAAAACCACCAGAATCGCCTCCTATAACCAACAGCGCGAACCGTCATTCGATAATTTCCTGCAATACTTAAGGCATAGGAAAACCATTAAGTATATTCCCGATAATGCCAAGGTATTGGATTTGGGATGCGGGCTTGACGGATTATTGCTCAAACAGATCGAGGAGAAGCTCTTAAAAGGCGTGGGAGTTGATCTGACGGTGGATCCCCAGGCCCAAAGTGAAAAAATTCGTCTCGTGGAATTTGATTTAAATAAAGACCTGCCGTTTCAGGATGGAGACTTCAACGTGGTAACCTCTCTTGCCAACCTGGAGCATATCACCGCCACCCGGCGAATAATGCAGAACATTTACCGGGTATTGCAGCCCGGAGGGTTTTTATTATTGACCGCGCCCAGCACTTACGCCAAGCCACTTTTGGAGTTTTTGGCCCGTTTGCGAATCGTCAGCAGGCAGGAAATTAAGGACCACAAGCATTATTTCAATAAAAGGATATTAATCGATCTTTGCCGGGAAAGCGGCTTTTCCTCCATCACCCATCAATATTTTCAACTGGGGATGAATAATTTCCTCAGGGCAGTAAAATGATAAAGAAGAGCTATCTAAAGAATTGTAAGTGCAATCTCTGGAGTAACATCTAAGAAATGTTTTCAATATTTATCATCTGGTCTTATATTTTTTTAATATCTTATATTTTCGGTTTTAGCCTTGTTAAGATATTAAGTATCACCTCAAACGATGAAGCTTTAGAGCAACTTCCGTTCTCTCTCGTCATAATTTTAGGATTATGTTTTGTCTCCGCTTTTGCCGGCTATATTTCCCTGTTCATCAAAATCGGCTTCATCGCCAACGCCCTCATTTTTCTGGGAGCATTGCTGCTGGCCGGCGTCTTTTATGGGGAACTGGTTTCTCTATTTAAATCCGGCTTCCGCCGCTTCTGCGCCATCGATAAATACACCCTGGCGTTACTGCTGATAAGTTCTTGCTTCATATTGGCCAAATCCGCGGCCCCCACTTCGAACTTCGACACCGGCCTCTATCATGCCCAGGCCCTGCGCTGGATCGAGGAATACCCGGTAATCCCGGGGTTGGGCAACCTGCATTCCCGTCTGGCCATCAACTCCGCCTGGTATCTCCCCTACGCCCTCTTCGGGTTCTCTTTTTTAGACCTTGGCCCTTTCCATGCCCTGAACGGTTTTCTCACGTTGGTCTTCTCGTTGGTTTCCTTGCAGGGTTTGAGCAATTTAATTAAGAAGCAATATTCATGCAGCAATATTCTCCGGGCCGGGATGGCCCTGCCGGGCATTCTGGTCTACAAGGACCAGCTGTCCGCGCCGACCCCGGATATCCCGGCAGCGCTGCTGACCTGCCTCCTCTTCATCTATTTCGTCCAGCTTCGGGAGCAGGGGGACAAGGTTTCTCCCCGCATCCTAACCCTGGGCATCGTGCTCCTGGCCGCCTTTGCCGTCACCATTAAATTATCCGCGCTGCCGTTGTCTCTTGTTATCCTGGTCTTGCTGGGCCGGGAAATCACCCGGGGGCGGCCGTCAAGCCTGTTGCCGGCCGCGGGCGGCATCCTCATCCTGGTTCTCCCCTTTTTTCTCAGGAATTTCTGGCTCTCGGGGTATCTTTTGTACCCGGCTGCCGGCCTGGATCTGTTTAACGTGGACTGGAAAATTCCGGTGGCCGAGGTTCAGGACGTAAAAAGGGCCATTTTGGAGTTTGGACGGGACCCCAAGTACCTTGCCCCCCCCGGCGCGGCCGGGACTTCCTGGGGTTGGCTCCCTTTCTGGCTCCCCCAGGTAATTACGGAGTACCGCGGCAAACTCAGGCTGATCTGGCTGGCTTCTCTGATCCTCCTGTTGGATTGGCTGGTGCGGATGATCAGGATGAGAACCTGTAAAATCGACCTCCGGGAACTCGGCAAGTATCAGGTGCTCTATCTCACTGCCGCCGTCGGTCTCATTTTCTGGTTTTTCACCGCGCCGGACCCCCGGTTCGTCTTGGGCTTACTGATGGTGATCGCCGTGATCATCCCTCTGCCCTTTCTCAAAGCCTATGATTATCAGGTCGGCCCGCCGGTCCCCTGGTGCCTCGGGCTCTTGCTGCTTTACTTTCTGGTGGCGTTCGGCGTTCAGGACCTTCCGGCCACGGCCGCGCGGCTGTGGCGGCCCGCTCCCTACCCCCAAGGGGTTCTGGTTAGGGAGGAAATTCAAGGCCATGAAGTCTATTTCCCCAGTGACCGGAGAGGGCTGTGCTGGTACGGGCCTCTGCCTTGCGCTTATCATCCGGCTAAATTCGTATTTCGCGGCCAGGAAATTGCCGCGGGGTTCAAACCAGGGACCCCGCCCTAAACCGGAAGATGAATCCGCCCGGGAGAGTATCGGCTGAGGTTAATCTTATGGGAATTTGCCGGTCAGGCGCAATGCCGGACATGATGGGTCTAGTCACATGAATATCCTGAAATGGCTGAAAATATATCCGAACTTTGAAATTCTCATCTTAGTCGCGCTGCTCCTGGTGGTTCTGCTGCGGCGGCAGCCGATCTTAAAAACCGCCCCGGACGCTTTCATCCGCTGGTTCTTGCTGGCCAAACGGCGTCCCTGGATCGCCTTTCTGCTGATCGGGCTGCTGGCGTTTGCCGCGGCCGCCCTTTTTGGCGTTTTCGCCGGCATACCTCAGCCTTATTGTCGTGACGAGTTCAGCTACCTCCTCGCGGCCGACACCTTTGCCCAAGGGCGCCTTGCCAATCCGCCCCATCCCTTATGGATGCACTTTGAATCCCTGCACATCATCCAACAACCCGCCTATGCCTCGAAATATCCACCGGCCCAGGGACTGGTAATGGCGCTGGGTCAAGCGCTCACCGGCTACCCCATCGTCGGCGTCTGGCTGAGCGCGGGACTGGCGTGCGCCGTCATCTGCTGGATGCTCGCGGGTTGGGTTCCGCTGCGCTGGGCCTTGCTGGGGGGCTTGGTGGCCGTGATCCGCATCGTCTTCTCCGGGCCTCCCGTGCAGATGCATCCCCTGCCTTATTGGAGCCAGAGCTATTGGGGCGGAGCCGTTCCGGCCCTGGGGGGCGCTTTGATTTTCGGCGCGCTGCCCCGGATCATCAAAAAACAGAAACCCCGGGATGCCCTGTGGCTGGCTTTGGGCCTGGCCATCCTGGCCAACAGCCGGCCCTTTGAGGGTTTGGTGGTGAGTATTCCCGTGCTGCTGATCCTGGGGATCTGGCTCATAAGAACCAAGTCGGTCACTTGGCGCATCCGGTTACGCCGGGTAGTGCTGCCGTTGGTTCTGGTCCTGCTGCTGACCGCCTCGTGGATGGGCTTCTATAATTTCCGGGTCACCGGCGATCCTTTCCGCATGCCGTATCAGGTCCACGAGGACGCCTATGTGATAGTGCCTCTCTTTCTCTGGCAAACGTTAAAAGCGGAACCGCCGTACCATCATCAAATCTTGCGCACCTTTCATGCGGACTCCATTAAGTTCTTCCTGAATCAACAGTCTCTTCCGGGCTGGCTGGATTCTTCCATCAATTATAAGCTTAAAAATTTCTGGATGTTCTTTATCGGCATCATCTTCATACCCTCTCTGCTGTTTTTGGCCGCGTCCCGCAAGGTATGGCGCAAACGTAACGTGATGTTCCCCCTGGCCATATGCCTGCTCATGATCGCGGCCTTGCTGGTCAACCCTTATTTCTTCCCCCACTACGCCGCTCCCGTCACTTGTCTGGTCATCCTTCTCCTGGTCGAGTCCCTGCGTCAAGCGCGCCGTTTCACCTGGCGGGGCAGGCCGATGGGACGGAACCTGGTTAACGGCGCGATCCTGGCGCTCTTGGCGTCAACCTTAGTCTCCATGGCCTTGTCTGAAAAACCATCACGATGGTCCCAGGAAAGAGCGCGCTTAGCTCAAGAGTTGGAGCAGAGCAAAGAGCCACAACTGGTAATAGTGCGATACCATCAGAAAAAGTCGCCGAAAGATGAATGGGTTTACAATCGCGCCGACATTGACCGCTCCAAGGTGGTTTGGGCCAGGGAAATGGGAGCTGCAGCGGACCGGGAACTCCTCGACTATTTCCAGGACCGGCGGGTCTGGCTGCTCGATGCCGAGCAACGCCAGCCCCGCCTGGCGCCATATCCGGGAGTCATTACAACCGGTGATCAGTAATCGAGAAATAAGTATTGAGTATCGACCCGGTTCGAATAAAAAAGAAAGCTGGATTACCATATCTACAACCGCTATAATCAACTGTAGAATTTTCTGGACAATTACGGCAACTATCCTATCTAAACCATCCTTGCCGATTCACCGACATTGGAAAGTTTGTGAGAGTTCGATCCCATAGTGCTGATCCATCCAGTCCTCCCTCCTCAGAAGGGGGACTCCGGTGAGTTGGAGCCTCCGCAAATCCGATCCCCTCTTTCTGGCCCTCCTGGCGCTGGTATCCTTTTTACTCCTCTTTAATCTGGATCACCGCCCTTTCTGGCAGGATGAGGCCGAGACCGCCTGCCTGGCCCGCAACGTCCTCAAATTCGGAACGCCCCGGGCCTTTGACGGCATCAACCTGATTTCCCAGGAAGAGGGACGGGAGGCCGGGGCCGACCACCTGTGGCGCTGGTCCCCCTGGATGCAGATTTATCTCACCGCCGGAGCCTTTTACCTGACGCAGCCCTCCACCGCCGCGGGCCGCCTGCCCTTCGCGGTCCTGGGCATCCTGTGCGTCTGCCTTACCTACCTGCTGATCAAACGCCATTTCCGCGATCTTCTCTGGGCCCGCCTCGCGGCCGCGCTCCTGGGCCTTTCCGTGCCCTTCCTCATGTATTCCCGCCAGTGCCGCTATTACAGCCTGGCCACCCTCCTGGTCCTCGGCAGCCTTTACGCCTTCCGCCTTAACTGGCAGCATCGCTGGGGCCCGGCCCTGCTTCTCCTGGCTTCCTTCGGCCTGCTCTTTCATGCCAACTATCTGTTATTTTTCACTTATGGCGCGGCCTTTCTAATGGCGGCAATCTTGCTTTACCATCGGGAACTCCCCTTAAAGCGCACCTTGCTGCTGGCCGCAGGCGTGACCCTGGTGGCCTTGCAGGGGACGGTCTTCTTCCAGATCCAAAAACAGGGGGGCATGTTCGATCTCACCCGGATCACCTCCAACCTGCAATGTTATTTCCTCGACCTGTTTCAGTTCATGGCCCCCCTGCCGGTGATCGGCTGCCTCCTCCTTTACTGGCTCTGGCTGGCCGCCTTCCCCGGGGGCCGGGAAAAGCTGCGAGCCGATCCGGAAGCCCGGTTCACCATGTTCCTGGGGCTGATCGTTCTGTTCAATATCCTGATCATCTCCCTGGCGCCCCAGGGCGAACACCGATATTTGATCCATCTTTATCCCCTGTGCGCCATGGTTCTGGGCTGGGCCGTCTGCCGGGTGGCTGCTTATCATAAAGTCTCCGCGGTACTCCTGGCTTTCTTGCTCCTGTTTACCAACTGGCTGCATCTGTTGCCTGTGACCCGGCTGCAGATCCAACTCCGTCCCGCGGATAATTCCCCTTACATGCTCACTTATCCCAATCTTCCTCTGAAGCTCTATCTGTCCGAACTCCTCTACGGCTACCCGGACGTCAACCGCAACCTCATCGACTTCTTCCAGGCCCAGGCCCGACCCGGGGACACCATTGTCACCACTTACGGCGATCTCCCCCTCCAGTTCTACACTTCCTGCGTGGTTTTCGGGGGCTTGCAGGGGCGCCTCCCGGAGGCGGGAGAACTTCCCAAGTTCGTGGTGAAACGCTGGCATACCCGCTGGAACCGCAGATACGACCTGACCAAATCCGAGGCCTTTATCCTGGGCCTGCGCTTGGCCGTGGATTACGAACCCCTGGTGCTGCCCTTTGCGGATGAGGAATTCGGCAACCGGGCCGATCCTTACTATCACCGCTTTGTGCCCGATAATCCGCCCCTGAACCAGTTAATCATTTACCGGCTGCGGTCTTATGATGACGCCAAAACCATTAAACATCTCCAGTAATTGGGGCAAATGGCTCCTGGCCGCGTTCCTGGTGTCCATCCTGGTCCGGGGATTCCTGCAAATTCCGGAGATCCGCAGCCGCATCTCGCCGGATTTCCCCTGGGACGATCACATTTCCCAGGTCAGAATGGAATATGGGAAGGTAACGGAAAAACTCCAGCGGGTGGAAGCCAATCTGGAGAAGCTGAAAAACGACGGCCGGCCCCAGCCTTTAAGGATGCACCTGATCAATAAAGACGTGGTCTCCATCACCAGGTCTCTCAGATTCATGGACACCAGGCTGGCCAGCCTCAATACCGAGTTGGAAGTCAGTCTGCTGCAGGCCCCCTCAATCCGGCGTGCGGGCCTGAACTTACATCTCCAGGAAATCAAAGCCCTCCAAACCGCTTGCGGAAATTATCACCGCAGCCTCCAGGAAGTCTCCCAAAAAGCCCAATATTTCCAGGCCCGGCTGCAAACCAAGCCCGGACGGTTTTGAAATTTTAATATCCCACTCCCTCTCCCCCGCTGCCTTCGGCAGAAGGCCGCACCTCCACCGCCGGCCCCCAGGCCGGGGTGCCTTCCTCGAAGCCGTTGTGCGTCAGCCGGATCAGCCCCGTGCCGTCCAGCCGCACCGCAAAGAGGTCGCCGTAAGGCTGGAACTGGAAAGGCAGGGAAATCTCTTCCGCGGAATATCCGGCCCGCTGGCTGGCGAACACCACCCATTTGCCGTCCGGTGAAAAATGGGGATGGTTGTTCCGGCCCCCGCCGCCGATGAGCTTCTTGAGGCCGCGGCCGTCCGGCTTGATCAGCCAGATGTGGAAATCCCCGTCCCGGTCGCTGGCGAACGCGATCCACTCTCCATCGGGGGACCAGTCGCACATGGTGTCGGTCCAGGCGCCCCTGGTCAGTTGGGTGACATTGGTCCCGTCGCTATTCATGATGTACAGGTTTTTCGAGCCTCCCCGGCCGGAGCGGAAGACCAGCCTTTTCCCGTCCGGAGAGAGAGCCGGGAAGCCGTTGTTGCCCGCGCCTTGGGTCAACCTGCGCGCCTCGCTCCCCTCAGGATGAACCGCCATCAGGTCCACCCCGGCCCCCGGGTCCTGGAACACCCCGCCCGCGGCAAAAGCGATGAGATCGCCCTGGTGCGCCCAGGTGGTGCTGAACAAAGACCGGCTGCGGCCGGTGTAAAGGTTTTTCCGGTTGGAGCCGTCGGTGTTCATCACGTCCAGTCGGGAAAAATCGCCGCCCACTAAAGCCAGGCGCCGGCCGTCCGGGGAGAAGGCCGGAAACGCCCCCGCCAGGCGCAGCATTTTAAGATCGGTCCCCGGCGGCGTCCCCCACAGCTCCACGTTGGGCGTCTTGAGTCCGGGACTGGTTTTATGGTAGACCACCTGCCCGCCATTCGGGGAAAAAGAGGGATTCCAGTGGTCCGCGGCTTCCTTGGTCAAGGGAGTCCACTTGCCGCTGCCCAACTCCAGCAGCTCGATCTGCCGGTGCTCGCCCCGGAGCACTGCGGCCGCCAGCCGTCTGCCGTCCCCTGCGGCCCGGGGGGTGAAGGCCTCCAGCTCCGGCGGCGTGACCCGCTCCGGATTAGAGCCGTCCAACCCGACCCGCCAGATGCCCCACCTGCCCTGCCGTTGGCTATGGAAAAAAAGGCCCTGCCCGTCCGCGGTGAAGCAGGGCCAGCCGCCGTTTTTTATGACCAAGCGCCGGCCGCCGCCATCCGGCTTCATGACATATAGATCCGTCCCTCCTGCCTTGCCGCTTCCCGAAGCACAGGCAAGCAGGTCCCCCTTGGGAGACCAGGCCGGGGAGTAATCCGCCACGTCCGGCGGCGACAGCCTTTTCACCCCGGTACCGTCCGCGTTCATGACGTAAATGGCGTTCCAGGCCCGCCCGGGCGCGGCCGCGGGTTCCCGGGTGCTGGCGAACGCGATTCTTTGGCCGTCCGGCGACCAGGCCGGGTGGTCGTCCAACGCAAAATTGTCCGTCAGGCGGCGCAAACCGGTGCCGTCAGCAGCCATGGCATACAGCTCCGGGTTGCCGTCCCGCTCGGAGACGAACGCGATCTGTTTGCCGTCAGGAGAGAAGGCCCCGTTATAATCCAGGGCCGGAGAGTCGGTGAGGCGGCGGCTCTGCTGCGTCTTCACCTCGGCAACGTAGAGGTCCCAGCCCCGGGGCGCCAGGGACGCGAAGGCGATAGTTCCTGTGGGTCCTGGCGGCGCCTGAGCCCCGGCGGGCTCCGCCCCATAAATAGTGCCGGCGGCCAACGCCATTCCCGTGATCATCAGCAGCATGAGCATCGCGCCCCCTCACGGCGAGGAATCATCTCCAAATCCTTTTCGGTTCCCCCCAACGCAGCCAATCTTTTAGCGCTTTCCCTGGCTATCAAGGCCTCCAACCCAAGCCTGACCAGGGAAGTCTTCTCGTTAATCCCGGTCAACTCCGCGGCCCTGGCCAGCAGCTCCTTGTCAATATGCAGCGTTATCCTCATGATTTCATCCCGACTGATAACATGATTATATGTATCAGTATGCGCAAAAGAGGTATTGTCAAGGCGAAGCGACTGTTAGATTTGACAACTTCTGGGAATTATCCGAAAAGTAAATAATCTCTTTACTAGCGACCACCAAAACCAGGATACAGACCAGGACCGCCCGTCGCCTGCATCTTGCCTCCGACGGATTACCCGGCGCGGCTGTAAAAACCGGCTGCCGCCTGGGAATAAGGGAAAAGGACAAATGACTCCCCAAACCACCAGCGGCGAATTCGCCCCTCCTTTATCCCCCGAGGCCTATGCCCACTGTTTTTTGACTTTCCGGAGGCACTCCACCGAGTGGCTGGCCACGCTCAAGTGGTGTCAGGAACACCTGGCCCCCCGGCTGCCCCGAAAATCTCCTTTTGCCGCCCTGAGCGTGGGCGCGGGCAACGGCGATTTCGACCGGCGCTTCGTTTCCATCCTCAATTCCCGGGTCAGGAATCTGGATTACGTCATGGTGGAGCCCAATGAAGCCCTTTGCGGCCGACTCCGGGAAAATATGGCCGGCCATGCCGGTGAGGGGGTGCGGTGGGAAATCAATCCCCTCACCTTCGAAGACTTCGTCATCCGCCGTCCCTTCGATCTGGTGCATTTCACCCACTGCCTCTATTACATCCCGGACCGGCAGGGTGCCATTAACCACGCCCTGCAAGCCCTCGGCCCGGACGGCGTGTTGCTCATCCTGCACCAGACCCCCTGTGGCATCAGCCAGGTGCAGCAGCGGTTTCTCAAGCGAGTCAAGGGCAATGACGAGGAAATGCTCTCCAGCCGGGAGATCCAGGAAATCCTGGAACTCCGCGCCATCCCCTACCACCTGGAAACGGTGGAGAGCCACATCAATGTCAGCGAATGCTTCCGGCCCGGCTCCGCCGAAGGGGAGGCCCTCCTCAGCTTCTTCCTGGAGTCCGATATCCGCGGCATGAACCCCGACCTCAAGCAGGAGGTGGTGGAATACCTCGATGAATTAGCCTATACCAAGAAAGACCGCCGCCTGCTCCATCACCCGGTGGCCGTCTTCAGCCTCCCGCCCGCTAAAAGGGGGCAGTAAATCCGGGAGGTTTCGGACCTGGTCTAAACCAGGTCTAAACCGTTATCCTGACTGCGGGCAACAGAAATAAACCTTCGCCATCCCCAAAAGTTTGCTGGCCCCGGCCTTCCTCGACCCGCCCGGGGTCGGCCCTCAGTCAAACATATTTTCATTCCGCCGAACCGCCTCTCACCGGTTTTTTCCGATACCTTTTAATGCTAAAGAGACAGGCTTGTCTCATAGCAATTTGACATCAAAGAGCGTTAAACCGTAGGGGCGAACCTTGTGTTCGCCCTGAACGCCCAAGGCGAACACAAGGTTCGCTACGAGTTAACGCTTTTTAAGTTCGAATTTGTCTCAGGATTACCTTGCGACCATCTCCACGGCAATCCCTAAGTCCGGGAGGCTTAGACCCGGGCGGCGCCGCTGCCGCGCCGGCCTCCCGCGCAATTAACTTTTGCCGCCGGGCTTCTATCTAATAATCATATGAGGAATCTGCAGGCAGCAGTAGCACAGGAAGAGCCGCTGCCGCAGGTCTGAGTTATGGAATGATCCATCATTTAGGGACGCAAGGATACATCCCGGGAGGCAAAGATGAAAAAGTTAAGCCTGGCTCTGGCGCTGGCAATCTTGCTGGGGGGCGGCGCGGTTATCGCCGTGTCTGCCCCCGCGCACGCTTATAACTATTACTACCCGCCCCCGCCCCAGAATATTTACGCCACTCCTTGGGTCGGGCCTAATACCCCGTGGGTCCACTACAACGGCGACTGGTTTTTAAACGGCATCCTCCATTACTTTTTCGGCACCCGTTACGGCTGGGCGCCGTATTACGCGTACGCCCCCGTCCATATTGTCAGGCCGCATTACTGGTATGCCCCGAGGTGGCAGGCCTGGTATCAGGCGCATCCCCGGTACTGGAAAGATTTTCACCGCGCCTACCCTTATTGGGCCGGCCACCGGGAAGGTCACCGCTATAGCCGGAGTTTTTATGAAAAACACCATCACGGCCAGGGCCGGGGATGGCATAAAGGCTTCCATCATAATGACCGGCCTGACCAGCGCTACGCCGGACGACCTGGCGGCCGCCTTCCGGATAACGACCATAACCGAGGCAGAGGCCGGCATGGCGGCAATCATCATTAACCCTGGTTCCCGCTGTGGCCCCGGTTAATACCAATTCGCAATCAAAAGACGTCAAAATGTAGGGGCGAACCGGGGGAACCTTGTGTTCGCCCCTTGTATAGGGCGAATAGAAGACTCGCCCCAACCAAAAAATTGCCGTTTGAGTGCGAATTGGTATAGGAAGCCTCCCCCGGAAAGGAGGGAATGCCTTATAATCTCTGGGGGTTTCTCCGGATCTTGGCGTTATGGCAAAAATCTATGGCGTGATCAATCCGAGGGAGGCGCCTGGCCATAACCTACTTATTTAACTTATGATTTACTTTGTCACTGCCAAAAAGTTATGGGGACGTTTGGGAACCCTTTTTGAAAATTACCGTTGGCAAGGAAAAACAATATCTGTAACTTCTTGAAATCATTGGTGCCTGGGGCCGGACTCGAACCGGCACGGGGCGAACCCCGAGGGATTTTAAGTCCCTTGCGTCTACCCGTTCCGCCACCCAGGCTTTGGCAATGATTGCAATAGGTTACACATTTCTAGGCAAGTTTATTTTAAGCTGGTGATTAAATTGTGCTTATCATTACCCCATCTTGGCAATAGCCAGTTTAAGGTCTTCTGGGGTAATGGTGGTATAGCGCCGAAACATTTGCAAACTCTTGTGCCCTGAAATTTTCATAATCGTGGGAATGGGCAACCCTACCCTGAATGCGTTAGTACAAAAGCAATGTCTCAAATCGTGGAAAACGAAATTCTCAATTTCTGCCTTCTTGCAAGCCGCAGCAAAAGCCTCCCGGATGCATTTTATAGGCTGCCCATTGCGGGTGAATACAGGTGCCCCAGGCAGACCCCGCGGCATGGCTCTGAACATTTCCATTAGCTCTTGGCATAGGGGAATGGAGCGACCTTCCTGAGTTTTTGTGTCCTGGGATTTTAAGTGTATGAAACCTCCTTTTAAATCCACTTTCCCCCAAACCAATGGAATAATCTCACCTTTCCGCATTCCCGTGCGATAGGCTGTTTGGACAATTGGCTTTAGGTAGGGGCGACAGCTAGCTAGCAGTCTATCATATTCCTCAGGGGTTAGAACCCTATCTCTGCTATTGTTTTCTTTCAGCATCTTCAACTGGACAGGATTTTTCTCCGCCATACCGTGCCTGATAGCCCTATTGAAAATTGACCGTAAACAGGCAATTTCTCTGTTCGCCGATGAAGGCTGTACCATTGTATCAGGTGTCCTGCCCGAAGGTGTTGCTAACCTTTTTTCCCTGTAGCTATCCACCAGTCCAGGAGTTATCTTGCAGAGCATTTTAGCGCCGAAAAAGGATACCAATGTTTTGATAGTTTGACAATCACGTTTATAGGACCGTTTCTTCCTGACCTCTGGGAGTTCCAGATACCAAGTCGCCAAGTCCTTGAATTTTG
>Ga0233425_10001432_pt1 | contig 53631 bp, 49 predicted proteins | sample Watercolumn_Towu_2_FD_181712 | JGI IMG/M metagenome (GOLD analysis project Ga0233425, IMG submission 181712) | Freshwater microbial communities from Lake Towuti, South Sulawesi, Indonesia - Watercolumn_Towuti2014_140_MG | ecosystem: Environmental > Aquatic > Freshwater > Lake | place... | reverse complement strand
TTTGTGTTTTACTATTTCTCATGGTGGTCCTCCTGGTTCGATCAGTTTTCTTTGGCGAGTCAACTGTATCGTAGCAGGTGTTGGGCCACCTTTTCCTGTTTATTCTTTGTTATAGCATTTCTTGCAAGTGTGCAAATAGCTCTTACCCTCCGCAATGTTTTCTCCGTTCCCTTCGTTTCATCAATTCTCGCCAGGCACGATAGACACGCTCCGCGTCTCTTTCAATTAACCGGGCGCTGCCCAATATCTGCTGCTCATGCGCTGCGAAATGATTTTTTACCAGTGCTGATTTATCTTCGTGATAATTTTCGTAAAATTTCTTCAATATCTTTTTCTCGTCTTTATTTAATCTGATGGATAGCACACCCATTTATCATATACTTCCTCTCTTTTGGAAATTGAGATCACAAAATAATTGCTCTACTCAATATAAAAATAGCTCTATAATTTCCCTCAAATGTTGTTCCATGTTGAATACAGCTTTCCGGATTACCGAATATCAGGTATTTTCAGAACCTGATAGTGCTGTCAGCATAATCCTGGAAAAGTTATCCATGAGCGAAGGATTAAAAAGACTTCCTGATTTTCCTCTCATAAGATAAAGTATTTCTCCGGTATTCCAGTCTCTGTTCTGGGGTCTTCTCGTCCTGAAGATGTCAAAAAAATCCGATATCGCAACGATCTGGCTGCATATATGCTGCTTTTTACCGTTCATGCGCAGCTTCGGATATCCCTTGCAATCATATCTGAGATGGTGCTCAAGCGCAACAATCGGTGCAAGGCGCGTCAAGCCGTCAACCTTTGTAAGATATCGGGCTCCATACAGTGTATGCCTTTGCAGTTCTTCACGGTCACGCTCGGTGGCCTGATCTTTCTTACTGATTTCCTGTCTTGAAACAAATATCTTCCCGACATCATGAAGCAGTCCTGCCATGCCGATATCCTGCAGGAGATCATCACCTGCGCCAAGCGCTCCTGCCTGGAATATTGAAAGGACAGACACATTAATGGCATGTGAATACATAAAATCGGCAGAAACCCTGATGGGACTCATAAGCCTGATTATCCCGGCCTCCTGTTTGAAAGCTGTTATGAAATTGACCACAATCTCCTCAAGCCCCATGGGATTGAGCCTTCTGAACGATGCAAGATCCGGATAGAACTCCTTCATGCCGTCAAGATGATCCGTCATCCCCTCAGCTCTGACAATTCGCGGCTTTCCTGCTTTAACATCAACTGTTCCAGTCCTGATATGCGGATATGTGCCGGGAAGCATTGCATGAGCTGCCATGTCAGTAATGAATTGCCTGAGTTCAGTCTGGGTTATCCCTTTCATGAAGTCAATCCGGGAAATCCCTTTTCGTTTCATCCTATTTATCAGGTTCACGATGTGCCCACCCGCATCCCTGACAGGAGATTTATTAACAACAAGCGAGTCGTCAATGATCATGATTTCAAGACTTTCTGCAGCTGAGAACGATTCATTCAGTAAAACGAATGCCCTTTGTACAAATTCATCCACGGCCAGATGACTAGCTGAATACAGGGTGCAGTTTGAGATTGCGGACATTATTGCGGAGATAAACTTTTTCAGGGTGTCCATCAGCCAGCCCTGGGTCTTTTCAACCGGATTGATTCCTCCCGGATAATTGTATTTTTTGACTTCAATCCTTCCTCGATAAGGTCTGATATTTCTGCCTGAGGATAGTTCTGGAGCGATTTATAGATCTCCTCTTTCATTTTTTCCAATGCACCCCTGGATAGAATACTTTTCAAAGAAAGCATTTCCCGGACTATTTCAAGTCCACGGGAATCTCCAATCTGGCCAAGCGCTTTGAGAAGCGGGATCCTGCTGTAAATGTCCGCACTGCCCCTGACCTTCTTTCTCAGCATCTGCAGCAGGTCAGGTATTACCTCTTTAACACGCAAAGCCCCAGCAATGCTTGCGCCCTGTTCAACAATAGCATCAGACTCTGATTTCAGGTAATCCCTCAGCACCTGAATTCCATACGCGTCGCCTGCCTTGACAAGAAGCCTTATCGCGTCGAGCCTGACTTTCTGGTTTTCATGTCTTGTGTAAGGCTTCACATACTCAAGGACTTCTCCTCCGCCGAATTCACTGAGGATATAGAGCATGTTACGGGTTACAAACCAGCGTTTATCATCAAGCCTTTTTACTGCCTCGGGGACAGCCTTCTTCCCGAAATGTGTTATAAGGCTGATAAAAAAGCGCCTTCCAGTGGGGGATTCCTCATCAATAAGAACATCCATCAGATAGGGAAGCATCCGCTCTTCATAGTAATCGCAAATCTGGAGTGATTCTTCCCTCAACAGCCTGCCGATTGTCCTGAAGGACTCAACTACATTGGAAATAAACTCCATGGAGTTGAAATGTTTAATCGCGGCTGACGTTATATCAAAAAACTTCCCGGCAGCGGCATTATCTTCAAAAACCCTGATTATCCTGAGCACTTCAGCATACTGTCCCATATCAACAAACTGCCGCGCCTGTCCTTTCAGAATATTCAGGTAGAATTCGTATTCTTCCGCTGAAATTATGTCTGATGCAATCAGTTCGAGAAGAATGCGGCAGAAGTATATATCGAGGAATTCGTCGCTGCATTCCCTGTCAAGTTCGTCCACCTCGTTCCGGAAAAGCGAGGAAGCATCAAGGTTCATTAATTGACGAATCTCGCTCTGATACTCGGCATTCCTTACATCAGTGCTTTCTGAGCTCCCCGCAAGGCTCATGGCCTCGGGCATCAGGAAAAGCTCATCGATGCCAAGACCCTTCCCTGCGAATCCTGATTCCTTGTCAGGTAACGACAATTTTTCAAGGAGGAGTCTGAATTGTTCCGGAATTATGACTCTCTGTTCATTTATCAGCGCAAGAAGTTCCACGATTCTGTCAGCAGAAATATCCTTCAGAACATTAGTTTTATCATCCATACCTTCTGACAGGGTCTTTACTGCAGAAGACAGGAATCCCCTTTTCAGTTCCGGCGACAGCCTGTTGATAAAGTCAATAACCTTTTTCAGCTCCTTGCCTGTCAGTGCCCTTTCAGATGACCAGCGGATATAGCTTTTTGTAACCCTTTCGTACGCTTCCTGTCCGGGTAATTCAGTCGCGCCCCGGGTAACCAATTGCGCAAGGGTTTCAGGAGGCATATCATGTATGACATCCATTGCTGTTTCCACATTTAACGTGCCGTTGAGAAGGCCATGTATATACTGCTCCCAGAGCTGTTTGCCCGTGCCTTCGCTGTCAGAAGCTCCCTGCCTGATTGAAAACGCGTTATAGTCAATGAATGAGACACTGATATGGGAAAGGTGTTCTTTAATTTTCTTCTGAAATACCTCAGGAGAATCACGCAGCGAAGCTTCCGAAAGCAGACGGTTGAATTGGTATAATTCCTCTTCCGTCAAGCCATTTCTTAAGGTTACAGCAATAATATCCAGACTGTTCAGATAAAGGGCAAACTCTCTAAACGCAACATTTCTGGCATCGAGGGAAAAGTTATCTATTACAATTGTATCTTTTGCTATCGAAAAAGCAATCTCGTTACGAATCAGGAAGAGCTGCTGCAGGAGATCAAAAACCTTTTTCAGTGATTGGTCAACAGAGGGATGTCCCTTTGGATAGACAGCGATATTCTTCCGGGCGATATTCAGTTCAATCAACGCATCACTGAGCAGCCGGGTATCGAGGATGATATTGCCCGCGTTATTCCCCATGGTCTCCATTTCGGTAATAAATTCTATAATGAGGCCGTTTCTATGTCAATGGATAAAGGATTACCCCTCTGTCCTTAAGACATCCTGAATGCATGCAACATTCCTCTCACCTTCCTGCCCTTAACAGGGGGGGTGGGGCCTCCAGGGGGGTGGAGGCCCCGCTTTGGAGGGGAAAACTACATTTCTCTGGGGGTCTCTTTTCTCAGAAATGTAGGAACATCTATTGTTGAATCGTAAGAGATAATTTCTGTTGGCACCAGCTCAGGCATAAAATTCGGCCTGAGGCTTTTCGCGATAACCCTTTCCGAACCCTTGTAGTTTGAAGGTTCCAGGATTGGCGTCCACCGTTTTACCTCAGGTATTTCCACTTTCTCCTTCTGGCACGAGAAACCTGTTGCTATAACGGTTACCTTGAATTCATCTGTAATATCAGGGTCAATAACGGCACCAAAGATAATGTTCACATCCTCATGCGCGGAGTCATGAATCAGGGCAGCTGCTGCCTCTATATCACTGCTTGTCATATCAAGGCCGCCTGTTATATTTATGAGAATACCTTTTGCTCCTTCAATTGAAGATTCCTCTATAAGCGGGTTCAGTATGGCCTTCTTTGCGGCCTCGACCGCGCGGTTCTCTCCACGCGCCGTACCTGAGCCCATAACCCCGCGGCCCTTGTCAGCCATTATGGTCCGCACGTCAGCAAAATCCACATTTATGAGGCCTGGAATCAGAATAATATCTGATATTCCCTGTACTGCCTGCCTTAAAACGTCATTGGCTATGGAAAAAGACTTCAGCACCGGTGTGCCCTTTTCAACAACTATGTTAATCCTGTCATTTGGTATAACTATCAGAGTATCGACATATTTACTCATTTCCCTTATGCCTTCTTCTGCATTGGATGAGCGGGTTCTGCCTTCATAATAAAATGGCTTTGTAACAATCCCAACTGTAAGAGCATTAAGCTCCTTTGCTACCTGCGCGATAACGGGCCCGGCACCGGTACCGGTTCCCCCACCCATGCCGGCAGTTATAAAAACCATATCAGCCCCTTCAAGGGATTCGATTATGGCATCCCGGTCCTCAAGGGCGGCATCTCTGCCTTTCTGCGGAGAAGAGCCCGCGCCAAGCCCCCTTGTCAGGTTAGCACCAATCTGCACTTTAACCGGCGCAAGGGAAGACTCCAGTGACTGCAAATCTGTATTAATAGCTATAAATTCCACTCCGTTAAGGGTTGATGCAATCATATTATTCAATGCGTTCCCCCCTGCTCCCCCTACACCTACCACCTTGATCTTTGCTTTTTGCCCCCGAACTTCCTCGATTTCAAACATCATGTGACACCCCCTTTTTTATAATCATTTCGGCAACAAAACCCCTCATCCTGTCAAATATACTGTCAAAAACTCCCGCCGGAGTTACTGAAGAAGAAACCGCAGCAGATTCTGATTCAAGTCCAATAAGTACCAGACCTTCTCCGGCTGCAAAGACCGGGCTATCCATATCATTTCCACTACCGGTCATCATGGCTGGCGATCCTATTCGTGCCTGAACCCCCAAAACCTTTTCTGCCATTTCAGAAAGACCGCGCAGTAAAGACCCGCCTCCGGTAAAAACTACTGAAGGAGAGGTGATTCCATGTAAAGCACCCGATGTCATCTCACTTCTGACCAGCTCCAATAACTCTCCGGCCCTTGCCTGCAACACCTCCGAAAGATACCCGGCGGGGACCAGTCTCTCCCGTCCTTCACTGTCTGTAAACGGGATATCTTCCATGTCAGGCCTTTCCGAAGAAATCCGGCCCAAAGCTTTTTTCAGTCGCTCTGCTTCAGGAACCGGGATACCAAAAACGACTGCTATATCGTTAGTAAAATGATTTCCGCCAACGGGGATTACACCCGCGTGATTCATAAGTTCCCCATGGTAAATAACCATATCCGTGGTACCGCCACCAATGTCTACGACAACTGCTCCATTCTGTCTTTCACTTTCTTTAAGCACGGAACGGGCAGAAGCAATCGGTTCAAAAATAATCCCCAGGACCTGCATCCCGGCTTCCTCACAACAATGTACAGCCTGCTTAATGTGGCTGACTGCGCCTGCAAGAACACAGGCCTTTGCCTCAAGGCATCCCGCGCTCATGCCCTCCGGATTCATGATGCTGTTCCTGCCGTCAATTGAGTATCCTGAGGGAATGACATGCAGTATTTCCCTGTCAAGCGGCATATAAACGTTTTTTGCGGCGTCCAGAACATTTTCCACATCACTTTGTGTAACTGCCCGACCACCAATACCGACAATCCCTGCCCCGGGCAATACCTTGATATGCCCTCCGGTAACGCCAAGATAAACAGCATTAATTTCAACCTCTGACGACTTTTCCGCAGCAAGGATTGCCTCTCTGATGGATTCAATGGCAGCCTGTTCCTGGACAACAACACCTTTTCTTATACCCCTGGAAACCGATGTCCCGGAACCCAGGATGGCAAGTCTTCCATCAACAAGGCCTCCAACAACTGCACATATTTTGGCAGTCCCGACATCAAGTCCCACCACAATGGATTTACAATCATTACTCCGCATGTCTATTCAATGACCCCGTTGACCGGCTTCACGACCACTCTGTTTTCAAACCTTAAATCTATATAGTCAACGATTATCTTCCGTTTCCTGATCTCATCTTCAAGACTGATGTATTTGTTCAGCTTGTCTTCATGATTCCCGTCTCCCATTTTAACCACTATTCCGTCTATGACAACCGTAAGGTCCTGCGGTTTCATTGCAATAATCTCTATACGGTTTTTCTCCATTGAAAATCCCTTGTTCTTCATCAGTTTCGCGAGGCTGAGAGCAGCAGAAAAGCCCTCTTTCTCCCTGAATACATCACCACGGATGACCGGAAGAAAAGAAACCGGAGCACCTTTGAGTTCTTCGAGAAGGGCGCCCCTGTCATCAACAAGAAACACATGACCGTCCATATCGAGAAGAGCAAAAGGGACAGACTCACTGATTGCAATTGAAAGGGTTGAAGGATATTCCTTTCTTACGCTTACCTGCTTGATCCATGGAGAAGCAAGCATTCTTTTTCCAAGCCTGCTTCCCGATATTGCAGGGAGACATTCATTCCCGTTAATACCAGCGATTGCTTTCAGTTCATCATCGCTAAGATGTTTATTACCCGAAAAAACAACGTGCTGCACCGGAAATGCAGATCTGATTACACGTGAAGACAAATAAAAAATACCAGCGAGGCAACAGACTGCAAGCAACGCCGATGCCGCGACAAAAGATAAACGGCGCCGAGGAGTCCTGTTCCTTGCATCCCGCTGTTTCTTGACTTCCGGTTTTGTTTTATCGCGCTTTCTGAATAACACCTTTCAGTATCTCCTCTATCAGTTCAGGGAAATCAAGCCCGGCCTGCCTCGCTATTTTAGGCAGCAGACTGGTTTCAGTCATCCCCGGAATGGTATTGACCTCAAGAACATACGGATTACCTGATGTATCAATCCTGAGGTCAACACGCGTAGCGCCCCCGCAACATAGGGCAGTATGAGCTGCCAGGGCTGTCTTTTTTGCTCTCTCGTACGTCTTTTCATCCAGCTGCGGCGGAAGAATATACTCAGTCAGCCCGGCGGTATACTTTGCTTCATAGCTGTAGAAACCAAGCGAAGGTCTCACCTCTACGCCCCCTAGGATACCGTCATTTAGTATGCCAATATGAACTTCCGGTCCTTCAATATATTTTTCTATGATTACCCCGGGCCCGTATGAAAACGCCGTATCCAGAGCATTCTGCAGATCGTCTGCGTTTTTCACAATACTCACGCCAACGCTTGACCCCTCTGCTGACGGTTTTATAACCCATGGCATGGGGAACCCTGTTTCAGGTTTTATGATATTGTGCCCGGCATCCGCAGAGCGTTTTCCGGCTGAATTACCTTGCCGGAGGATTGCAAAGGGAGGGACAGGTATTTCTTCATATATGAACACCTTCTTTGACGCTTCCTTATCCATTGCTAGCGCTGATGCAAGAACCCCTGAACCTGTATAAGGTATTCCCAGGGTCTCGAGCAGTCCCTGAACCGAACCATTTTCTCCATGTCCTCCATGCAGTGCAAGAAAGGCCATATCGATCCGTTCTCTTCCCAGGATTTCACATAAATCCGGTCCGGCATCGACCTCGACAGCATCATATCCGCGGGACTTAAGCGCACGAAATACAGCGGCCCCGCTGCGCAGAGAAACTTCCCTTTCTGATGATGTACCGCCCATAAGTACACCTATGCGCATCTTCATAATCAATCCCTTCCTATAATTCGTATCTCCGGTTCCAGAGAAACGCCGAAACGTTCATGCACTCCTGCTGTAACCATCTGCATCAGCCCGATGAAATCTGATGCGGATGCCTGCCCTTTGCTGATAAAAAAATTCGCATGGACTGTGCTCACACTGACAGAACCAAAGCTCATGCCTTTGTACCCCGCTTCATCAATCAGTTTTCCCGCGGCCATCCCTGGAGGGTTTTTGAAGACACACCCGGCAGATGGTTCCCATATTGGCTGTGTTTGCTTCTTTTTCTTCAGGAAATCATCAATACGGGATCCGACTTCTTCCTTTCTGTCTTTCCTTAGACGAATCCTTGTCTGAAGAATCAAAGCCTGATGCGGAATATTGGATTTCCTGTATCCAAATCCCAGATCCGCCGAGGGCAAACGCAATACCCTGCCGCTGCTGTCGAGTACAGATACCTCCTCAATGACATCCTTCATCTCATATCCGAAGGCTCCTGCATTTCCGCAGATTGCCCCGCCTACAGTACCGGGGATACCCGCCAGCCCCTCTATTCCCGAGTAACCATTCTCACGCGAGTACCTGATCAGTTGCTGCAGCCTCGTACCCGCCTCGACAATAACATATACGTTTTCTTTATCTTCGCCGGAAACTCCTGTCTCACGGAAAGACCTCAAAGAAATAACAACTCCTTCAACACCCCCGTCTTTTACAAGAATATTCGTGCCGCCGCCGACAGGGTAAAACGGTATTTCAAATCTCCGTAAAACACTAATCATTTCGATAAGGGTTGCGAAATCATATGGGAAAGACAGGATATCCGCGGGGCCGCCAATCCTCAGGGATGTATGATTTCTCATAGGCTCCTCAAACAACACCTCACCACGAAAGGCCCCTGCCGTTATCTCTTCCCATCTTTCTCTGTTGATCCTGCACATAACAAGTTCCATCAGTGCTGCTGCTGAGTGCTCAACTGTTTTAATACTGTTTCCCCGAGTTTCCATACATCTCCAGCTCCAAGCGTCATGAGCACATCACCCTCTTTCATGCGTGATATGGCATATGTCACAGCTTCCTCTCTGTTTTTTATATGCACGATGTCGTTAAAGCCGGTTTTTTTTATGCTGTTATGCAATGCCTCTGCTGTTACTCCTTCAATCGGCTGTTCGCCTGCGGAATAGATATCGAGGAGGATAATTGAATCCGCATCTCCGAATGAAGCCGAAAACTCGTTCATCAAATCCCGGGTTCTTGTATACCGGTGAGGCTGAAACATGACAAACAGCCTGCCTTTTTCCGGAATTTTACTTTGCGTTTCCTGATTATCGGCAAATAGCCCTTCCCGTGCTGCCCGGAGGGTTGCCCGAATCTCAGCCGGATGATGTCCGTAATCATCAAATACCTTTATCCCTCCGTACTGGCCTTTAAGTTCAAACCTTCGCTGTATTCCGGCAAATCCTTTCAGGGCGTCGCGTATCAGAGACACATCTATACGGAGTTCCATGGCTGCAGCGATAGCGGCCAGACTGTTCAGGACATTGTGCATACCCGGCACAGGGATAAAAAATTCACCAATATTCCTGTTTTTGAACAGGACTTCATAGGTTACTGACATAAACGCCTTTTTTATATTTATTGCCGTGAAGTCAGCTCCGGGGGCGAATCCATATGTAAGATGCCTTCTGTGCACATATGGCAGAAGTTCGCGCATATACTCATTATCCATGCATAGTATTGCGGCTCCATAGAAAGGCACTTTGTTAATAAAAGCAACAAAAGCTTCTTTGAGAAGATTCATGGTTTTAAAGAAATCCATATGCTCTTTGTCAATATTGGTTACTACTGCCACAGTAGGCGAAAGCTTCAGGAAAGAGCCGTCACTTTCATCAGCCTCTGCAACAAGGAATTCTCCCTGACCAAGACTTGCATTTCTGCCGGTTGCCTTCAGTCTTCCCCCTATCACCACAGTAGGGTCAAGGCCTGCATGTGAAAGAATGGTTGAGATGAGAGATGTCGTGGTTGTCTTGCCGTGAGCACCGGCAACCAGTATTCCATATTTCAACCGCGCAAGTTCGGCAAGCATCTCGGCACGCGGTATCACAGGAATTGCCTGACTTCTTGCAGCAATCACCTCAGGATTGTCTTCGGAAACAGCAGATGAGATAACGACAACATGGGCGGCTGAAATATTATCCGCGGCGTGGCCGGACGAGACCCTTATCCCAAGAGACTGCAACCTCCTTGTAGTCTGCGATTCCTTCATATCGGAACCGGTTACCTCGTATCCAAGGTTATGAAGCACCTCGGCAATCCCTGACATCCCGATTCCGCCTATTCCCACAAAATGTATTTTCCTGAATCTCTCAAACATGTTCCCCCGCTATATTTCCAATCCTTTTTACTTCATTATGCTCATCGCGATATCAACAGTCTTTCTGCCTGCCTCAGGCCTGCCTAGGGTTCTGCTGTTGTGCTGCATCTCGTTTCTAAGCCCTTCATTGGTACAGAGCTGACGTATATGTCCGGCAAGTGATTCACCGCTGAGTTCACTGTGGGTAATAAGTACTGCGGCACCCATGCCCGCCAGCTTCCTTGCATTGAATTCCTGGTGGTTTCCTGTTGCATAAGGGTAAGGGATGAGTATTGAAGGCTTTCCCAGCGCTGTAAGTTCAGCAAGAGTTGTAGCCCCTGCCCGCGAAATAACAAGATCAGACGCTGCATATGCATCATGCATTTCATGGATAAATGGTGCAACCGTACCGCTGAATCCATGCAGTCTGTATGCATTGCGCATCGCTTCATAATCATCCGCCCCGGTCTGATGTAGAAACTGTATTTTATCTTTCATGTCAGCAAGATATGGAAGGGCCTCCGTTATAGCCGCGTTTATGCTTCGCGCCCCCAGACTGCCTCCGAATATAAACACCGTGAATATATTTTTTTGCAGAGAAAAAAGCGCATATCCTGATTCCCGGCTGCCCTGCAGGATATTCATTCTTACCGGATTCCCGGTCAAATAGGTCTTTTCTTTTGGGAACAACCCCATACTCTCCTGACAGGTAATGCATATTGCCTGCACAAATCGCCCCAATATCCGGTTCGCAAGTCCGGGTATTGAATTCTGTTCGAGGATCATCGTTGGTATGGAAAGAAAGCACGCGGTCATTACAATTGCCACTGATGCGTATCCCCCTGCCCCTATTACGATATCCGGTCTGAACGACCTGATTATCCTGAGTGAATCGGCAACCGAGCCAAATAATGCAATAATTGCCCGGGCCTTATTTTGGGCAGTCATACCCGCAAATCCCTTTGCGCGAATCACCTTCAATGGATATCCTTCACGCGGTATTATCCGTGACTCAATTCCATATTCAGTTCCTACAAAAACCATCTCCGCCCTGCTGTCTCTCCTCTTGAACTCCTCTGCAACTGCAAGTCCGGGAAACACATGACCTCCGGTCCCTCCCGCTGCTATAATGACCTTCATACTGAATTACGGATTCCCCTGTTTGGTTTGTTCCTGGTTTCGATTTTTCTTCTTGCTATCCTTCTCAGGGCAATCGCACGTCCATCTGAAACAGAGGATTCCGGCACTCCCCTTGATATGTTTAGAAGTATTCCGATTGCCGCCATATTGATCATGAGCGATGATCCGCCGTAACTTATGAATGGGAGGGGAAGCCCTTTTGTAGGGACCATCCCCGTGGTAACCGCTATGTTTATCAATGCCTGAAGAGTAATCATTAGAGTCAATCCGACAGCAAGATAACAGGCAAAGGGGTCCTTCCACCTGTTAGCGATTACAATGCCTCTCATAAAAATAAAAAAGAAAATCGCAACCACAATAATAGCCCCGGCAAATCCGAATTCTTCTCCTATAATTGAAAAAATAAAATCGGTGTGCGCTTCAGGAAGAAATGCAAGTTTTTGCTTTGAACCGCCAATCCCCAAACCGTCAATCCCTCCGCTCCCCAAGGCTATGAACGACTGGATCAGCTGAAAGCCGCTCCCAAGAGAGTCGTTCCAGGGATCAAGAAATGACAGCACCCTTTTCAGGCGATAAGGAGTTTTAACAAGGATGTATATGACCGGCAGGGACAGCAGAGATAGAGACATAAGATATCTCATCCTTGTCCCTGCAAAAAAGAGCATTGAAATGGTCAGAAACGCGAGGCTCATGGCAGCCCCGAAGTCAGGCTGCTTCAGCATCACTCCCTGAAAAACGGCCATTACACAGATTGGCCGGGCAAAAGACCGGAAGCTGTCCGTACTGTATTTTTCCGATGACAGATACCTGGCAAGGAATACTACCATCGCGAGCTTAACCAGTTCAGATGGCTGGAATGTGGAAGGCCAAAGCCTAATCCATCGTCTTGCACCGTTGGCAGCAATCCCGATCCCAGGCACAAACACAATGAACAGAAGAATCAGGGAAAATCCGAGAAACCACGGAGCTGCCTTTTTAAGAAGAGGCAACGGTATTTTGTAAGCACCGACCAGGCATACCGCTCCGACAAGAACGGTAAAAAGGTGTCTCTTGAAATAGAAAAATTCGCTTATCCCCTTTCGGGAAAGAGGGCCGGTAATTACCGAAGTTGAACTGTATATCATCAGTGAACCAATGATTATCAGAAGTACCGTCAGGACAAGAAGCGGCTTGTCATAGCCTGAAAAGGCCTGTTGGGCCCCTGTTTCCTGACGATTACTGTTAAAAGTTTTCAGAAGACCCATGTCTGTCGCACTGGACATTTAAGCCATCCCCCTGACAATTTCCTTGAACTGCCTTCCCCTGTCCTCAAAATCCGTGAACATGTCAAAACTGGCGCATGCCGGGGACAGCAGTACCACATCGCCTTTTTCACCCGAATTCCGGGCAGCATATACAGCATCGCTGAGATTTTCTGCGAAAATTGTTTTCGTAAGGTCACCGAGAGCCTTCCGGATTTTCTCACGGGCTTCTCCGATCAGCACAAGAGTTTTAACTCTCTCCCTTACCAATTCGCGCAATTGAAAAAAGTCGCCGGCCTTATCCCTTCCTCCGGCAATAAGGATAACCGGGTCGGAAAAACTGTCAAGGGATTTGATTACAGCGCCAACGTTCGTTCCTTTTGAATCATTGAAATACCTGACGCCGTTATGCTCCCTGACAAATTCGAGACGGTGTTCAAGCCCGGGGAATTCACTGAGTGTTTTTTCGACAGCCCTGAAATTACACCCTGCAAGGAGAGCCATGGCTGAAGCAGCCATGGCATTCTCCAGGTTATGTACTCCCTTGATTCTGAAAGATGAAGGATCGAGATTAAAATGCGATCCGGCCATATTCAATTCCGGCAAATTGCACCGAATCAGGCCATCCTTAAGGTATAAACCCTCAACCTCCCGCTCACGGCTGAAAAAAACAACATGGGGGGAGTTCAAGTTTTGCGCTTCCTGCTTCGCACCGTATATTCTCATGGTCTCAGGATCATCCGCGTTTATTACAAGATAATCATTCTTCGTCTGATTCTCAAATATCCTTGCCTTTGCGTCACCGTACTTTTCAAGAGTATGGTACCGGTCAAGGTGATCAGGCGTAACATTAAGGATTGCTGAAACTTTTGGACGAAAGTCCTGTATTGATTCAAGCTGGTAACTGGACACCTCTGCAACAATATAATCCGCATCAAACGGGCTGAGACTGGTTGACAAATCGGGGGCACCTGCTGACTTTTCATTGATTGCATGCATTACTTCTCCGGTCAGGGCATTGCCGATATTCCCCCCTACAACCGCCCGGAATCCAGCATTCCGCACCATTAAACCAAGCAGCGCAGTGGTCGTTGATTTCCCGTTTGTCCCTGTAATCGCGAGGAATTCCGTATTGCTTTTCCCGTGTGACGCGGTCAGCGAACAAATAATCTGATAACTCAGCTCCAGTTCACCAATGATCCGCACGCCCCTGTCTTCAGCCAGTTTCAGGGGAGCTATGTCCATGGGAACTCCAGGGCTTATAACAATCAGGTCAGCGCTTTCAAAAATATGCCCGGGATGCCCTCCGAGGCTGAGTTTTATGACAGGAGAAAGCTGTTTGACAGACTCAGACAATTCTTCCAGGGTCTTTTTATCAGTAATTGTGACTTCTGCCCCGAATTCGGCAAGAAGGTTGGCAGCGGCAATGCCGCTCCTCATAAGACCCACAACAGTTATCTTTTTATCCCTTAGTTCCATATCTGCAATTCCCTGCAATTTTGTATGTCCTGGCGCCTTTATTCCTGACTTTCGCGCAAAGCCTTGTTTTGCACTTTTTCTTTGAAAGCATCTGCACGATTTTCTTTGATTTTGCCTTCTTGGCAAGTTTTGCCGATAGCATGTTTTTCGAGTCTTTTTTCCTGAATTTCGCTTTCTTGACTCCGGACTTGTTCTTTGCTGTTCCAAATCCGTGGGAATTTTTATAAACTGCATGGCTCACAACTGCTGTATCATAATCTGCCTTTGCAAAATAAAGGACCGGCTCTTCGCTGTTTGCCATTATTTTGAATCCCCTGTCAATCATTGATTCGGTCTCCTTCCACAGGGACCATCTGCTCGGGGCTCCAAGCAGGGCAACGACTACCATATTATCTCCGCGTTCAGCAGCGCATACAAAGCAGTGTCTTGCCTCGCGGGTATAGCCTGTTTTGCCGCCGACAAGCTCTTCATCAGACCACAGGAGACGGTTGGTGTTCCTTAGAAAAACATCCCCGCCGTTTTCTTTGGAGACCTCGGTCATGCGGGTTCCAATAATTTCCTTAAGTTTGGGATAGCGGAGCGCATGTCTCATTATCATTGACAGATCATAGGCAGTAATATACTGATTGGGACCGGGCAGACCGTTTGAATTGATAAACCTTGTATCCCGCAGCCCCAATGAAACCGCCTTTCTGTTCATGAGTTCAACAAATCTCTCCTCCGACCCGGCTACCATCTCTGCCAGAGCAACGGCGGCATCGTTTGCAGACCTCATAAGCGCTGCATAGAGAAGCGTCTCGGCGGTTACCTTGTCTCCCTCCCTGAATCCTGAACGGGTGGGAGAGGTCAGGGAAGCGTTTCTGCTTATTGTAGTGACATTCGCAAGCTTTGCATTTTCCATAACGATTATTGCTGTCATCAGTTTTGTTGTACTTGCGGGTTGAAGCCTAAGATTCGGATTCTTTGCATAAAGAAGCCTTCCTGTTGTCTCCTCAAGAACCACCGCAGCCCTTGAACGGACATCAGCAGCATACGAATTGCCCTGCATCCAGAAAATACTGATGAATAAAAGAAAAAGAAATACCGGCATCCTCAATGTTGATAACAGGGCAATTAAACTCTTGCGCCGGCAAGTCCGCCAGTAAATTTGCTTTCCTGAAAAAAAAGAAAACCTCTTCATCATTCTCACCTTACCTTCAGCGTTGCCAGGCTTAACAAAGCCAGCATGATTCCAACAATCCAGAACCTTACGATTACTTTTGGTTCCGGCCAGCCTTTCAGTTCAAAGTGATGGTGTATAGGTGCCATTCTGAAAATCCTCTTCCCGGTTGTTTTAAAAGAGGCCACCTGGAGTATCACGGACAATGTCTCTATGACAAATATCCCGCCGACTACTGCAAGGACTATCTCATGCTTCGTTATCACAGCCAGTGTACCCAATGAACCTCCGAGCCCCAGGGAGCCTACATCACCCATAAAAACATTTGCCGGGTATGAGTTAAACCAGAGGAATCCGAGGGAGGCACCGAACATCGCTCCGCAGAATATGGTAAGTTCTCCTGTACCGGGCAGATAGAGCACCTGCAGATATTGCGCTAATGCCTTGTGTCCCGAAATATACACAAGCACCCCGTTTGCAAGGACCGCGATGGCAACAAGTCCGATTGCAAGACCGTCTATTCCGTCGGTAAGGTTAACGGCATTGGAAGAACCGACGATTACGATAATAGAGAACGGGATATAGAACCATCCGAGATCAAACAGCCAACTTTTAAAAAACGGGATACTGAGCACATCCGTATAGGGATCTTTCGGATTCATATACAGAAAAATCCCGATTGCCAGAGCAACAACGACCTGTCCCCCGAATTTCTGCCAGGCATTCAGACCTTTCGGATTTCTTTTCACTACTTTCAGATAGTCATCAATAAATCCAATCCCTCCGAAACAGAGAAGGGAACAGATCATAATCCATACATACATGTTTTTGAGGTCGCCCCACAGTAAAACCGATGTAAGGATACTAAGGATAATGAGTATGCCTCCCATTGTCGGTGTTCCCGCCTTGTCCATGTGTGTCACGGGGCCATCATTTCTTATCTGTTGTGTCATGCTGAGTTTTTTCAGTCTGCTGATTATCCATGGCCCCAATGTAATGGAAAAAATTACCGCCGTGAGGATGGCAAGGGAAGTTCTGAATGTTATATATCTGAAGACGTTCATCGGAGAAATCCACACATGCAGGCTGTATAAAAGGCTGTAGAGCATTTCAGGACTCCAGTACCCTTTCCATTCTCATTCCACGAGACCCTTTAATGAGAACAATATCCCCGGCCCTGCAGAGTTGAAGAAGGATTTTCCCTGCCTCCACCGAGTCTGCTGCACGGATTGACTCCCTCAAAAAAGCATCCGCGGTTACAGACATCAGGGGCCCCACACTTATCAGAACATCAACAGGGAGATCGGATATCCTCCTGCCAAGGTCCCTGTGTGCATCCTCCGCGTATCTGCCAAGTTCAAGCATATCCCCGAGAACCGCAATAGCCCTGCCTGTCTTCTTGCGCCTTACAAGCTCCTGTATCCCCTGCTCCATGGAAGCAGGATTTGCATTATAGACGTCATAGATAAACCTGATACCATTACGCTCTTTCATCTCAAGTCTCATCGGAACCCCATGGAATTCATCAACTGCCTGTTTTATATTCATGGCTTCAATATTAAAAAGGTGCCCGACTGATATGGCTGCAAGGATGTTATATATATTGAATCTTCCTGAGAGCATCGTATGAACAGTGATCTTAAAGGCATTATTTATATACAGGTCAAAGCTCGCGCCCTGTTCGTGCAAACGTATGTCACGCGCGCATATCCCGGGGTCGTTCTCGATTCCGTAAGTAATCAACCGTCCATGGAATCCTGAAGACTCAACACCTTCCATAAGAAAACGGTCATCGGCATTCACAACAGCAGTTCTGACAAACCCGAGGATTTCAAGCTTCGTTTTTCTCAGCGTTCTGATATCTCCAAAGCCTTCAAGGTGAGAAGGTCCGATATTCGTCAGCACACCGCAGTCAGGCAGTGCTATACTGCATAACTCTCTTATATCCCCGGGTATGCTGGCCCCCATCTCAAGTACGGCAACCTCATCCTTTTCACTTACTCCGGCCAGGCTCAGGGGGAGTCCTATCAGGTTGTTAAGATTCCCGGAATTCTTCAGTACAGTAAATTGGGTACTCAATATTGCTGCGGCAAGTTCCTTTGTTGTCGTTTTTCCATTGGAACCGGTTATGCCAATAACAGGGATGCCCCTTTTGCATCGCTGATAACGCGCAATATCCTGAAGCGCCTTCAGGGTATCAGGAACTGATATGACCGTCCTGCCACCAGGGCATTCAAAGGGAACTTTCTGTACAAGGGCACCGCTGCCAGTCTTTAACGCTCCATCCAGAAAATCATGGGCATCGTATCGCTCTCCTCTGAGGGGAATAAACAGCTCCCCTTCCTGAATCCTGCGGGAATCAATTGATATTCCGGTAAATGCAAGCAGCTCTCCACAAAGGACTTCTCCGCCGGTTGCTTCAAGGATATCTTCCGTCTTCAGATTACCCAAAGCGTCTGCCCTGTATTCCTGCGCACATGCAGTTGAGGCATTCCTGCTTACCATGCATGCCCGGACCTTACTTTTTTCAGTATCCTCAGCGGATTACTTCTCATTCCCGAGCCTCTCCTTTATCGCCGCCTCAAGCACTTCACGGTCACTGAACCTGTACATTGATCCCTTAATCTCCTGATAATTCTCATGTCCCTTGCCTGCTATCAGAACAATATCACCTTTGTGCGCAGCCTTGACTGCTTGACTGATTGCTTCACCCCTGTCAGGTTCGATAACATAATTCTTTCTTACAGCCCCCTGCTCTATCTCTCTGATAATGTCATGAGGCTCTTCAGACCTCGGATTATCAGAAGTTATAATTACAAAGTTACTGAGCTTTGTCGCAACCGCGCCCATACGGGGTCTCTTTCCCCTGTCACGGTCCCCGCCGCATCCGAAAACAGTTATGATCCTTGGAGATATCTCCTTTCCGTTCCGGCGCTTTCCGGCTAAAACCTCCCTCGCCGTCTCCAGCAGTCTCGATAGAGCATCCTCTGTATGCGCATAATCAATGGCAGCAAGGAACCCCTGTCCAACATCAACGGTTTCGAACCTTCCCTTTACGTTTGCGGTTTTTGCAATACCTTCGGTGATTGCTGACCATGGAATTCCCTGCGACAGTGCAACTCCAACGGCTGACATAATGTTATATACATTATGAAGCCCGACTAATCCGGACAGTATTTCATGTTTTTCATTACGATAAATCAGATTGAACCGTATGCCTGAAAATGAGAGATCTATATCACTGGCAGATATATCAGCTCCGTTTTTCAACCCGTATGTCAGAATATCTCTAAGTTCGGGGTTTTTTGACAGAAGTTCAAAATGAAGCCTCTTTCCGTAGGTATCGTCACTGTTGATAATCGCAGCCCCCTCTCTGTCAAGCAGCTGCAGGAACAACCGCTCCTTCGCGCGGAAGTAGTCCTCCATGGTCCTGTGAAAATCCAGATGGTCCCGGGTCAGATTCGTGAATACAGCAGCCCGGAACCTGGTATTATCAACCCGGTATTGTGCAAGGGCATGTGATGACACCTCAGAAATGACATGGGTACAGCCTGATGAATACATATCCTTCAGGAGCGCCTGAAACTCAGGAGATTCCGGGGTTGTATGCGGCGCAGGATATGCGACGTCACCGATCATATACTGAATTGTTCCGACAAGCCCGACGTCTTTCCCCCATGTTTCAAGTATTGATTTTAGAATATAGGTAGTTGTTGTCTTGCCGTTGGTTCCCGTTATACCGATGAGCGTCATCCACTCGGAAGGCCTTTTATATAAATTGCTCGCAATACACGCAAGAGATCTCCTGCTGTTTTTCGCATGCAGGAAACAACTTTGAATCTCTGATTGTTCCATGGAATGCTCCATTCCCGGACTCAAATTCCGGCGGGCTATTTCAAGTTCAGTCGTCCTTATTTCCCGCTCAAGAACAATTGCACGGGCACCGTTCCGTATCGCATCATGAATAAAATTGTGTCCGTCAACCCTCTCGCCTTTAATTGCCACAAACATATATCCTTCCTTTACCTTCCTTGAGTCATACACAACCCCGCTGATTTCCATATCCCGAACATCCTCTTCAGCCTGTCCGTCATGCAACCATTCACCTTCCCTGAAAGTATCACCGCATCCGGAGAGCAGTTCCCGGAGTTTCATCTCGATATCTGAAAAGAGGCGCGTTGCAAATCATCCTCTCTCGGGACATCAAGATACGATAATGCCTGGAGGGCAATGTCCCTGAAAACCGGAGCAGCCACAACCCCACCGTAAATCTGTCCTTTAGGTTCATGAACCACAACAACCATGGCCAGCTTCGGATTGTCAGCCGGTACAAATCCGACAAACGAACTTACGAATTTGTCCTTTGAATACCTTTTCGTCTTCGGGTCTATCAATTGAGCGGTTCCGGTCTTCCCGGCAACCCCATTCCCCTCGACTGACGCGCTTTTGCCTGTTCCACCTTCATCAACAACTCCCTTGAGAATGTCCTTGAATGTTTCAGCTGTATTCCTGGAAACAATCTGCCGCCGCTCCTTTTCCATGAATGAATACAACACCCTGCCATCAGGAGACACTATTTCGGAAACGATGTGAGGGACAACAAGATATCCGCCGTTTGCGACGGCCGAATATGCCCTGAGTATCTGAAGAGGCGTCACCGCAACTTCCTGGCCAATCGGGATAGCGCCATGTGAAGTGCCTGACCACCTTTCGGGTGGTTTCAGCGATCCGGAAACCTCTCCGGGGAGATCTATCCCGCTTTTGTCACCGACACCGAGAAGCTTTGCATATTTGTAAAGACGTTCCCGACCAAGTTTCATTCCCACCATAACTGAACCGACATTCGACGACTTTTGAATGACTTCCCTGAATGTCAGCACCCCGTTCTTGTGGACGTCGTGTATAGTCTTTCCGCCGACATCAATTGCACCGCGGCTCACATCGAATAAGGACTCAGGCCTTACAAGTTTTTCTTCCAGCGCTCCGAGACCAATTACTATTTTGAACGTTGATCCCGGCTCATAAAGGTCTGTAATGGCTCGATTCCTGCGTTCAGAAGGGCTTACACGGCCTGGAACATTCGGATCATAGGTCGGCCTGTTTGCAAGGGCAAGTATCTCTCCGGTAAGCGGATCCATCATAATTACAGAGGCAGCTGCGGCATTCCACTGCCTGACCGCTTTTCCAATCTCGGTTTCTACGATATACTGAAGTCCGCTGTCAATGGTAAGAAGGACGTTATTGCCCTTTGCCTCAAGGTCAATTCCGGATGAAAGGATCTTGCCGCTTGCATCCCTTCCCATGCTGACTTTCCCTCCGGTTGTTGTCAGGTACTTGTCATATTTCATCTCTATGCCTTCGAGCGCCCTGTTATCAACATCTACAAGGCCAATGATATGCGACGCAATTTCACCGCCGGGGTAGTATCTCTTTGCCTCAGGAACAAAACCCAGACCTCTGATCTTCAGTGCCCTTATTTTTGCTGCCACTGCAGGATCCAGTTTTCGTTCAATCCACGCGAACCTTCCGCTGTCCGGAACTTTTGAGAGAATAACGGCAGGCTTCTTTGACATGGCCGATGCAAGCACTTTTGTGTTTTCTTCATCAAGATACAGGGTTTTCGGGTCACAGTACAGGGATTCAAGCTCAAGATTCAACACCAATTCCCGTCCGTTCCTGTCTAAAATCGCACCTCTCCTGACGCGGATATCCTCTGTTGTAAATTGCTGCTTCTTTGCCTTGCCGGTATAGTAACCGTGATTAACTATCATTATATCGGCAAGGCGCAGGGATACTGCAATAAAACTGAAAATGATTATGGCTTTTAGAATAAACGACCTTTTGCTGTTCACGATACCCTTCTGCAATCAGGGTTCTGCCAAATGCTTACCCTCCATTGAAACGTGATATGGCTGCTCCCCCGTCTGCCTTTTTACATGAATGACTTTAACCCTGTCCGGGAAAACAAACTCATGTTGTTCTCCCAGCGATACGCGGTTGATACGTTCAAAAGACAGCAGACCCGCACGCTGCGCATGCAGCATCTTCCGTTCATTAAGTATTTCAGTCTTCTTTCTTTCAAGATCACCAAGATAATATGTAAGCCTTGTAACATCGGCGCGGAAACGAACAAATCCAAACAGACAGGTAACAACAAAAACAATATAAAACGATATGATTACCCATGACCCCAGAGCCCTGCGCCTTCCGATGTGTGTCATAACTTCTCCGCTGACCTGAGTTTCGCGCTTCTGGAAGAAGGGTTTGACCTTAATTCTTTTGTCCCTGGAATTACAGGTTTTTTGGTAAGAATTTTGAATAACCCATTTTTTGCGTTCTCAATAAAGCACCTTTTCACAATCCTGTCTTCCAGTGAATGATATGAAATCACGCATAACCGGCCGCCTTTTCTGAGAAGCAGCGCAGAGGCATCCAGTCCCGCCCTGAGTTCATCAAGCTCCCGGTTTACCTCTATCCTTAAAGCCTGAAAAGTTCTGGTTGCAGGGTGAATCCGTCCCCTCTTTCTGTATACCTGCTCCACAAGATTTGAAAGTTCCCTGCAGGTTTCAAATCTCTTTTCTTTTCTTCTGTCAATAATAGCCCTCGCTATCTTTTTTGAAAAGCGCTCTTCTCCAAACTCATGAAGTATCCTTCCAAGTTCCTTTTCCGGATAAGTGTTAACAACTTCCCAGGCCGACAATCTGCTCTCTGTGTCCATTCTCATGTCCAGCCGGTCGTCAGAATTGTAGCTGAAGCCCCTGCTGTGATTTTTTAATTGAGCCATTGACACGCCGATGTCAAAGATAACGCCATCAACTTGTGAAATCCCGTTTCGATGGACTATTGTTTCCATATCAGAAAATTTACCCTTGGTCAGAATAATCCTGCCGTCGGATAACCGTTCCGAGGCAATAATAAGAGCTTCCTCATCCCTGTCAATCCCGATAATTCTCCCATCTGAACCAATACGACTAACGATCTCCTTTGCGTGCCCACCGAGACCAACCGTCGCATCCACATAGATTCCGCCTGGCACGATGTTAAGAAAATCAACCACTTCCCTGGCAAGAACCGGCGAATGCACGATCTCCAAGGGCACACCTATTGCTCAAATACCAAATTCTGTAAGCCGCATCTGTATAGCTGCTTTGTCAACCCGTTCAGGGCTTGCCACGGCATCCCATTCACTTCTGTTCCAGATCTCTATCCTTTCCGTCTGTCCTACAATTGCAATATCCGCCTCGATACTCGCGTCTTCACGAAGAGCCGCTGGAACAAGAATCCTTCCCTGTCTGTCAATCTCCACCTCTGTCGCGGAAGCGATGATCCGTCTCATATAGAATCTGACGGCCTCATCATATTTGGGCTTCGTCCGTATATTCTCCTGAAGCATATTCCATTCCTCCAGGGGATACAGATAAAGACACTTGTCAAATAAGGCATTGGTTATGTACAGTTTTGTGCTATAATTAGTCGAAATGATTTCACGAAAAGAAGCAGGGATAATGATTCTCCCTTTTTGATCGACTGTGACATAATGTTTTCCGGAGAAAGCTGGCACTATTTTCCTCCCACTCTCTACCACTTTCTACCACAAAGTATATAATTCCAGAGGGATGGGATGTCAAGCAAAAAAGCCTTTCCCTATATTATGTATACATCCCACATAACCACTACAATATATTGAACTCAAATTTTAAAGTGTTTTTACAAAAATCCCTTAAAGCAGCTGTATTTCTTTGCTCCGGATTGCTATTTTTTGGCTTGACAAAAGGGCCTTATCCTGATACTGTTATTCAGTAAATAATTTTGTTATCAATAAAAATCTATCAGGAAAGGGGGGAATTAACGAATGACAAAGTCAGAGCTTATTGACAAGATCGCATCAGGGGCAGGATTAAGCAAGGTAGATGCCGCGAAGACACTCGAAACCATTCTAACCTCAATCAGGGCCGCATTAAAGAAAGGCCAGAAAGTGACGCTCGTCGGATTTGGAACCTTTTCAGTTGTGAAGAGGAAATCCAGAAAAGGCCGCAACCCGCGGACAGGAGCGGTTATTACCATTCCCGCAGCAAAACTGCCTAAGTTCACAGCCGGCAAAGCACTTAAAGATTCCATAAAGTAGTTACTATTTTGAATTCAAAAGGGGCGAACTGCGTTTGCCCCTTTTTCTTTCTTCACCCTGATTGCAGAAGATCTCACATAAAAGGAGTCCTCCATGTTAACTGAGTTCAGCATAATCCCTTTAGGTTCTGGCAGCAGTGTTAGTGACAGGATTGCCGAAGTATTAAAAATAGTTGACGCAAGCGGACTGCCATACAAGATTAACCCGATGGGGACAGTCATTGAAGGTGACTGGAACGAGACCATGAAGATTATCCGGAAGTGTCACCAGGCTGTCATGAAAACCGGAGAACGGACACTCACGACTATTTCCATAGATGACAGAAAAGGGAAAACAAAGCGTATTGAAGAAAAGGTGAAATCCGTCGAGAGAAAAATCGGGAAATCTCTTAAAAAATAATTATGCCGCACCCTGTCCCATGAAAAACCGCTCTACAAAATGCTTTTCATCTTCGAGTGATTTCAGGTTGCCATGGAGCTTTTCTTCAAGGAGATTCCTGAGTATCTTTGAATAAACAGGGCCGGGAGGTATTCCCATTTCCCTTAAATCGTCCCCGGTCATGATGGTCTGTACATTCCTCAGTTCAGTAAGATAACGCGACAGTGCTTTCTGTTTCATACGGTCCCGGCTGATAGCCATGGAAAAAAGAATAATCTCAAGCTTTGCGGGACTGAGGACAGAATAGATACGTACCGGGTCATAAGGTGAAAGTTTTCTCAGAACATCCCTTGACTGCGGGATCCCTTTCAGAATCATTTCCTGTGCCTTTGGCGGAGGGGATAACCGCTCTGCAACGCTTTTTATATCATCCTCCCTCAGCCTGGATACCAGACACATAAGATAAAGTACTCCCTTATCGGTTTTCTCATCAAGAAAAAGCAGATTGAACCATGAGAGGGTCTCATGCATGGACTTCAAAGTCATTTCGAGCTCTTCATTAAAAACAAGGGACTCATGGATGACTTTTAAAAGCCCCAGATCGGAAAGCCTCTTCAATGTCCTGACCGGATCGGTCTCGCTGAAAGAAAGAAGCAGTTCTTCATAGAGCCTTGACCCGGAAAGCCTGTCAAACAGGTTCATCTTTATTGCAAGCTTTATGAGGTTCTCGGTATGTTTGCTGATCTTGAAACCAAACCTCTCGGAAAATCTTACAGCCCTGAATGCCCGGGTAGGATCCTCAATAAAGCTTAGGTTATGAAGCACACGGATCGTTTTTTCTCGCAGGTCACGCTGCCCGCCGAAGAAATCTATGAGAAGACCAAAATCCTTCTGGTTTAATTTGATCGCGAGGGTATTAATTGTAAAGTCCCTCCGGTAAAGGTCTTTCTTGACAGAAGATGTCTCGACTTTAGGAAGTGCGGCCGGAGATTCGTAGTATTCAGTCCTCGCTGTTGCTACATCGAATTTTACATTGCCTTTTATAACCTGGGCGGTCCCGAATCTGTCGTGTGTCCTCAGCTTTGCATTTAATCGTTCACTCAGGGTTTTTGCAAAAGAAATACCGTCTCCTTCAACAACGATATCAATATCCATGTTTGCTTCGCCCCGTAACAGGTCCCTGACAGACCCGCCTACCAGATAAGCAGTCGCCCCTGCCTCTTCAGCAAGTTCCCCGGCAAGGAGAAAAACCCTGTAAATTTCCTCAGGAAACTTGTCTTTTAACCAGGAAGACAAATTCCGGCTGATTGAAGGTTTTTCCCTGGTAAGGGTCTCTTCTATCTTGTGCCGCCTCAGGAACTCCTCATATAACGTCCTGAGCAGGTCAGTGCGTGTAATTGCGCCGATAATCCTGCTGTCATCAAGAACCGGCATAAACCTCTGGTTCTGTTCAATCATGATTCTCTCAATATCCCTCATCGGGGTATCAGAAGAAACAGTTGCCGCATCGGTTGATGAAAATTCCGTTGCCCTGCTTTTTCCAAAACCATGGTAGAGCGCTTTCTCAACATTTTCACGTGACAGAAGCCCGGAGTATTTTTCCTCTTTCAATACAGGCAGAACGTTAACACCATATCTGGTCATCATCGCTTCAGCTTCTTTAACGGATGAGTCAGACTGAATGGAAATGACAGGCCTTGTCATTATGTCAGAGGCAACCTTTCCCGGCTTGATGAAGTTCCCCACAAGTCCTGTCAATCGCTCTTCAATAATCTCGAGAGAAGCTTCCTTCACTGTAGCGGAAGCGGCTGTTGCATGTCCGCCTCCACCGAATTCATTCATTACCAGTGACACATTAAACTCAGGGACCTTGCTCCGGCCCACCATCAGAATTTTTCCATCCATGCTGAGGAGTATAATAACCGCGTCAATCTCCTCCATATCCATCATCCTGTGCGCAAGATGGGCGGCATCTCCGAAATACCCTTCCCGTGACGCTTTTGCTATCCGTATCCTGACACCTCCGACCAGCAGTTCCTTTGATGACTGTACAAGTTCATTAAGCAGGTCGAGTTCCTCCATGCTCAGTTCCATCCTCAGAAAACTGGATACGATATTCAGGTTTGCGCCCCGCTTCAAAAGGTATGAAACTGCAAGAAGGTCTCTTTCAGTTGTTGAAGGGAAAAGGAGGCAACCTGTCTCTTCATATATCCCCAGAGCCAGGATGGTTGCTTCAATCGGCACCGGGGGCAAATTCCGCTGTTTCAGTATTTCAGTAAATATGGTTGCAGTTGCGCCGACATTCTCTATCTTCTCAACATCTCCCCTGATGTCATTTTCATGAAACGGGTGGTGGTCATAGATGTGTATTTTCATCCCCTTTCGCGAAAGGAGCTCAGCAAGCGGACCTATTCTCCCGGGCACTTTTGTATCAACAATTATGAGCAGATCAACCCGGTCGAGATTAATATCCCTGATCCGCTTTATCTCCACAGGATTAAATGCCTCGATGAAATCACGCAGCTTTTTCTCCTGGGAGCCTGGGAACACTATTACCGCGTCCGGATACAGTTTTTTTGCGGCAATCATGGATGCAAGAGAATCAAAGTCCGCATTGATATGGGAAGTTATAATATGCATATTTACTTATTCTACCAGCTAATGCAGGGAAGTTGTCTGCAATAGTTCAGGAACTGCTGATGTCAAGGGAAGCAGAACAGGCACAGCCGGCTAAGATGCGGGATATACAGCCACCTGATTGCGTCCACGGTTTTTGGCAGTGAAGAGCGCGTTATCGGCACAGGTAATAAGGTCATCCGGGCTCCTTATATCTCCATGTGGAGTTGAGGCCATGCCGATACTGACGGTAATCTTGCCTTTCTCCCGCAACGCGTTGAAGTAATGCTCTTTTACTGCTTTTCTTATCCGCTCAGCTTCAGACATGGCCCCCTGGGCAGATGTCTGGGGAAGGAGAAGAATGAATTCCTCACCCCCGTATCTGGCAAAAATATCAGATTTTCTCATATGACCTTTTACAAACTGCGCAAATTCCCTGAGGGTGATGTCCCCGATCCTGTGGCCATAGGTATCATTGATCTTCTTGAAAAAATCAATATCGAACATCATGCAGCTTAGCGGAATCTTGTACCGTTCAGCCCTGCTGAATTCCTCCTCAAGCCTGCCGTAAAAGTATCTGATATTGTAAACTCCAGTCAGATAATCAGTTATTGCCAAACGTTCAAACAACGTCTTTTCCTTATGCAGCCTGTCGTAGAGAAACGCGTTGTTAAGGGCATTTGATGACGCATTCGCTATAGCAGTACATAGAGTGATTTCCCTTCTTGTAAAAGCAGAAGACGAACGCGATGCCCTGAGCAATAATGTCCCGATTATCTCATTGCGGAAGATTACCGGAATGACAAGGATTGACCTGATACCGATAGGGGCTATGATATCCCTGACTTCCTTCATGACCGGATCTTTGAGTGCATCCCTGATAAACAAAGGCTTTCTGAGAAACAGAACCTGTCGTATTTCAGGATATTTACCGAGGTCGAGTTTAAGGTTGGTAATGCCGGGATTTTCAGACGTTGATACAACATAAGCAAATCCGGGGTCCCCGGCATCAATGCTTACAATCGAACACCGGTTGACGTCAATCATTTCAGATATTTTTTTAACAATAAAATAGAGCACTTCCTGAGGGTTAAGTGTAGACGAAAAAAGGGAAAGGAGGTCTATAAGATTCTGCAGGTCCTTTTTTTCCCTGTAAAGCCTGGTCAGCCACCCTTTGCCCTGCAGGGCCACCTTCAATCTGCATTCGAGCTCATCCTCATGAAAAGGACTTATTAGATAAGACTCAATACCCGACTTCATTACTGCTCTGATACCTTCAGTAACGCTTGCAGATACAATGGCAATAATGGGGCAGACAACTTCAAGTGGAGCAATGTGCATCAGTCCGTCCGGGCTGCCAATAATGAGCGCATCCGGCCTTCTTTTTGTGATTTGGGCAAGCAGAGCGAGGCCTTCCGTCCTTGTAAACTTCGGCAAATAATCATCCCGTTTTCTGAAAAATGCACGCAGCAACTTCAGAACACCGCTGTTTTTCTCACAGATCAGAATATCTTTTTTCTTTTGCGCAACAGCCAAAGGTTAACCTTTCAGGCTATACAGGCTTATAATTTGACAATTCAGTTCCATGTCTCATCTCCCCTGTTCGATAATGACATGCAGAATGCTCTATTTTACACAATTTCACCTTCCATAGGAAGTATTGTACAGTTAAATGCCCGATTTTTAAGGGCAGCATGTGTACTTTCTATTTCAGGGATTTCCCCAAATCAAAGGCTTTTCCGATGTTACCCTGCACTCCATGATAGGTTCTGCTTTCAGCAGCAAAAAGAAAAGGATCAAGCTTCAATATATCCGGCAGGCCGTTTTCGGCAAGAATATCTTCATCTGCTTTGATATCAACGATTTCTCCAATAAACTGGGTATGCAGTCCTATCTCAACCATATGGATTACCTTGCATTCCAGAACCATCGGAAATTCCCCTACATATGGCGCGTTGACATATTCTGCCCTGACAGGCGTAAGACCGGTCACATCAAACTTCTTCACTTCCCTTCCTGTGGAAATCCCAAAGAAATCAGCCTCCCTGGCGTATTTTTTCGAAGGAACACTGACTGTATATGCTTTGGTCTCAATGATATTGTTATAAGTATAGGTTGCTTTCCGAAGCGAAATGGTAACCGCGGGCGGTTTGCTGCAGCAAATCCCTCCCCATGAAGCAGTCATTACATTAGGGGCGCCATCCCTGTCATAGGTACCTATACACCATACCGGTGAAGGATAAATCATTGCCTTTGCACCGAGCGATTTCTTCATTTTATCTCCTTCCTGTTAAGCCAGACATTAAATTAATTGACTGACAAACCTGAAAATTGCAGCCTCACAGCAATAGGCTGTCAATCCGGATTTGAGAAACTGCCAGACATATTTACACGTTTCTTTTGCAATTCTTTCATAAGCAGGCTATAACCGAGTGTATTCATTATGTTGTCTTTCTCAAGCCACCCCCTTCGCGCAATGGCAACGCCGTACTGCATATAATCAAACTGACTGGTAATATGAGCGTCAGTGCTGATGACAACAGCCACCCCCTTCTCTTTTGCCATCCTCGCATTTGTGTCATTTAAATCCATTCTAAGCGGATAAGAGTTAATCTCCATTGCCGTGCCAGTTTCTGCTGCTGCCTGCAGAATACTATCCATATCGATATCATAAGGTTCTCTTTCGCCTATCAGCCTGCCCGTAGGATGGGCAATGACAGAGACATAAGGATTCCTCATGGCAGATATGATCCTTCGGGTCATCTGCTCCCTGCTCTGCCTGAATCCAGAGTGGATTGAGGCAACTACAATATCCAGCTCCCTCAGGACGTCATCAGGCAAATCAAGCTGGCCGTCAGCTCTGATATCAACCTCTATACCGGAAAGCAGCCTTAATCCGCGCAGCTTTTTGTTGACGGCATCAATCTCCCTCTTCTCCTCAATGAGCCGTTCCGCGCTCAGCCCTCCCGCGATGCCGAGGCCTTTTGAATGGTCAGTTATAGCGATATATTCATACCCTTTTGCCTGCGCGGCTTCTATCAGTTCATGCAAATCATGGCTGCCGTCACTCCACTTTGTATGGACATGAAGATCGCCCCTGATATCATCAACCTCAATCGGTTTGGGCAGGTTCCCTGCTAATGCTGCCTCAATCTCTCCGTTATCCTCCCTGAGTTCAGGATGTATGTACGGCAGGCCAAGAATCCGGTATATATCACTTTCTTCCATGCCTCCCAGTTTTCTGTTATCTTTCCCGTTGAATATCCCATACTCATTGATTTTCAGGCCCGCCTTCACCGCCATTTCCCGCAGCCGGATGTTGTGTGCCCGGTTACCGGTAAAATAGGCAATGGCCGAACCAAAACAATCGTCTTCAACTACCCGCAGGTCAACCTGAATTCCCTCATGGACAATAACACTCGATTTTGTCGGACCGTGCATGATTATATCCTTTAACCCCGGCATGCTTACAAAGACATTCATTACTGTCTTTGGATCATCTGAAGTCGCAAGGATGTCTATATCCTTTATGGTATCCTTCCACCTCCGGATACTCCCGGCAATATTGAGCTTTCCGACAGGCGACTGCTCTTGCAGGTAATGCAGGATACTATTTGCAACAGGCAGCACCTTTCCCAAAGGTTTTCTCTCAGAGCCTCTCTTCAGCATCTCTATACCTTTCAGAATATGCTCTTCTGTCTTCTCCTTTATTCCTGGCAAACCTGCAAGCTTATGTTCCCTTGCAAAACGTTCGAGGTCATTCAGATTATTTATATGCAATTTTTCATGCAGCTGTTTCGCAGTCTTTGGACCAAGGCCGGGAACTGAAAGGAGCATACAGAGGCTTTCAGGCACTTCTTTTTTCAGGTTTTCATAAAACAGGATGGTCCCGGTTTGGGCATACTCTTCAATCTTTCCGGCAAGGTCCTGTCCTATGCCCGGCATATTCATCAGTTCCTCTTTTGGAAGCAAAGCAATATCTTTTGCCAGCGCTTCAATATTCAGTGCTGCACGACGATATGCCCTGATTCTGAACGGGTTCTCACCCTTGATTTCAAGCAGGTCGGCGATGTTATTAAAGATGCGCGCAATCTCCTGATTCTTCATTTTATGCACGCCAAGGGCTACTCATAAGCCGTTTAAGGAGAACCTGTCTGCATCACAACAATGATTCATGCCTTTTCGTTGTTTCAATAACAGGCATTACATCGAGCTTTTCCGAGTCAGCCCAACTGTTCAAGGATAGCAGCTGCCAGCAGAGGGAACATGATCTCATGATGACCGGTAAGGGCATAGGCATTGCCACTTTTGATCGCAGGTCTCCTGAGCACATTCATGCACGGCCGGTAATGCTGGATAAAGTCCATATTTACGGTGGTAAAGCTCTCAACAATATTGCCGAGATTCCGTGCGATTGTCAGTGCCTTCAAAAAAACCTCGGGGAGTATTACGGCGGAACCAAGATTGATATATACGCCGCCTTCGAGGTCTGAAACCACCCCGGTGATCAGTTTAAAATCCATGAAACTCCCCTTTCCGATAGCGGCTCCGTCTGCATTAGAGTGCATGTGGATTATATCCGTACCAACAGCAATATGGACTGTGGCCGGAATTCCGAGTTCAAATGCAGCGCCAAAGATGCTTTTGTCCTTGTGCGGAAACGTGCTGGCACAAATCATCTCTCCAACAGCCTTCCCTATTCCAAGCCCCTTATTCAAGCCATTCCGGATCGCCTTGTTGAGATACCTACCGGTCTCTTCAGCCATGCCAAACGTCCCGGCCGCCAGTTCTTTTCCAACATCTTCCGAGGTCTTCCCGATATAAGACAGTTCAAAATCATGTATTATGCAAGCACCGTTGGCAGCAACGGCATTGATAACGCCTTTTCGCATAAGATCAATAATAACCGGCGATAGTCCGGCCTTTATGGGATGAGCGCCCATGCCAAGAACAACAGTTTTATTGAATCTGCATGCTGATACAACAGCATCCACCACAGCCTTAAAATCACTCGCAGCCAGAATATCCGGCAGCCCGTTCAGGAAAGCCGAGAAAGTGCCTCCTTTGGCATGGGGTTCAGCAAGGGCGGAAAGCATGACCTTGCTTTTGCGGTTTTTAATGGAATAAGTCTTAACCTTCTTCAGCGACACCGGTTTATACTTCTTCATGGGATACATATTACCATAAAACAGTATTTGTGAAGATGGGAACAAAAAAGAATTATGTCGATGAGTTTTATTCATTGGGGTCTGAGCACCCGGGAGAATTACGAAAATATTGCTTTTTCCGGATCTTTTACGGTATTATTTATAACTTATCTTGTAAGGAGGATTTACTTTGCCAGCAAAAGCACAACCAAAAAAGAACCTTTCAGCCATGAAGAAGGCGCGTCAGGCCGTTAAACACAGCATCAGGAATAAAACCGTAAGCACATATGTGAAAACTGTCATTAAAAAAGTTGAGGCCGCTATCCTGGCGGGTGTTCGTGAAGATGCGGACAAGGCGCTTACTGAGGCAATCAGGGGGCTCAACAAGGCAGCATCAAAGGGTATTATTCACAGGAACACTGCTTCCCGGCATATTTCCCGCCTTTCCAAAAAGGTTAACAAGGTTAGTTCTGTTTCTCCGGCGTCGCCTCAAGCCGAAGCAGCCTGATTAGGAGATATTCCACCGGATAGTTTCTTCCTGAGCTCTTAGTGTCTATATCAGCAGTATTAAGGAGTCCAAACGCTTTCGCGCAGTAAGCGTTGCCTTTTGCTTTCCTCAGGGATGAAAGGTTTCGCCCAAACTGCCAGTTCAGGACACCGATCAAGCTGTATATCTCGGTTGATTCCTTCAGGGTTTTGCACATCCAGAGAACCTCGTCGGCATCTTTACTGTTGAGCGCTTCATAAAGAGCGAAGGGACTGCATGCTCCTCCTCCGGTGACTATGCCGCTGATATCTTCTATCTGAATGTCCTTTTTCCCAATCATGGACATCTTCTCTATCTCCGAGGAAAGGATCCCGAATTCAGCACCGATAAAACCAACCAGGTAATCAATAACCTGATCAGACAAAACAATGCCATGCTTCCGTGCCCTTTGTTTCAGCCAGGCAGGAATATCAGCCTCTCTGATATCAAGCGATATACACTTCAGCTTCGCATATCCTTCAATAAAACCTTTCTTGACCTGACCCTCATGCAGGAAAACAAGCACGGTATCCGGTGAAGGATTTCCAAGATATTCCTCAAGAATTTTCAGGTCTTTTTGAGGTATCTTCTGGAGGTTCTCAAGTATAACAAACCTCCTCTTCATGAAAAATGAAAAGCTATTTGCGACATCGGGTATCTGTTGAAGCGAAAACTCCTCTTTCCCCGCTGCCGCATCAAATACACTTAAAGTAAACTCCCGTTCTTCTGCGGGAACAAGTCCTTTTATCGCGTCAGCAGCTTCCCGGAGAAGGAACGGGTCCGATGCATTAAGGAGATATAACGGAGACGGCAGTTTTTTTTCAATTTCCTTTATGAAATTCTGAAAGCTCACCGGTAAACAAGTGCTCCTATAATCTCCATAGCCATATTCCTGACCGCCTTTTCCGCCCCGAGTTCCTTCAATGCAATTACATTTTCAAGTGGACCTGAACCGCTGATAGAGATAATAAACGGAGAGCCTGTATCTTTAAACTCCCTTGTGTTTCCCGAGGTATCTGTTATTCTGAAATCCCCCTTGAGTATTATCTCATATTCGACCGCTGCGCCTTCCTTTTCTGACAGAACACGCAGCTCAAAACGATTCAGCACACACCTCAGTATATAACCATTGCCCTGATTTACAGCAATCCCATTCCTCAGGAATTCCTCCGTGAGCGCCCGTTGAAGCCTGTCTTCGAGCTTCGGCTCAACCGTCCGGTTTTCTATTCCGGCAATCCGCACGGATCTGAACGGGAGGGATGCCTTGCTATGGAGCACGTAACCGCAGCCCAATAAAGATGTCAGAGAGCAAAGCACTGCAAACCATCCTATAATAAAAAAATGCGGGGTTTTCGTCTTCTCCTGTGCCTCCCTATAAAACAATGTTGACCAGCTTCCCTTTGACAACAATAAACTTTTTCACTTCTTTTGCTGCAATAAGCTCCCGTATTTTTCCGTCCGCAAGAGCCCTTTCCCTGATCTCATCATCAGACAGGCCAAGAGGAATAAGAAGTCTGGCCCTCAGTTTTCCGTTCAGCTGAATAACAAGTTCAATTTCCTCTTCACGGGCAGAGTCCTCATTCCATTCAGGCCACTTCTGCCTGAAAATACTCGGGCTTCCCCCAATTGCCTCCCACAATTCCTCAGTGATATGCGGAGAAAAAGGTGAAAGCAGCAGCAGCAGGTTTTCAATGGCAAACCTGAATACGGAGCGATCATTATCTGAACCTGGAGCAAATAAAGTTATCTCATTAACCAGCTCCATCAACGCGGCGATTGCCGTATTGAAGTGAAAGTCCCGTTCCATATCCATGGTAACCTTTTTAATCGTCTGGTGCGTTTTCCTGTACAGGCTTATTGCCCGGGGTTGAAGCTCCCGTGTCTCGGAAATTTCCGGTGAGCAGCCGGCAATTATTGACCGGTTCCTGAGTACAAGTTCCCATACTCTCTTCAGGAACCTCGAAGCCCCTTCAACACCCTTGTCTGACCATTCAAGATCACGTTCGGGCGGAGCCGCGAAAAGGGAAAACAGCCGTGCTGTATCAGCGCCGTATCGCTGCAGAAGATAGTTCGGGTCCACTACGTTGCCTTTTGATTTGGACATTTTAGAGCCGTCTTTTATTACCATCCCCTGTGTCAGAAGATTTGTAAACGGCTCTTCGAAAGCAACAAGTCCAAGGTCACGCAGCACCCTTGTGAAAAACCGCGAATACAGAAGATGCAGAACAGCATGTTCCACGCCCCCGATATACTGGTCAACAGGCATCCAGTACTTCTGTGGAGGGTTTGCGGCCCGGATTTCAGCGTTCAAATCAATTGGGCCTTTTCTAAAGCAGTACCGGAGAAAATACCATGATGAATCAACGAAGGTATCCATGGTATCGGTTTCGCGGCGGGCGTTTTCTCCGCAAACAGGACACACAGTGGAAATAAACCGTTCGGAATCAAGAAGAGGAGAACCTCCCTTCCCGGTAAAATACACATCTTCAGGCAAAACAACGGGCAGGTCCTTTTCAGGCACAGGGACAATGCCGCAGGTTTTGCAATATATAATCGGGATGGGAGTACCCCAGTATCGCTGCCGGGAAATCCCCCAGTCGCGCAGCCTGTACCTGACAACTTTTTTGCCAATGCCATTTGCCTCGATGTATTCAGCAATTTCCTGCCGTGCTTTATCACTTTGAAGGCCGCTGAACTGACCGGAATTGACAAGGATGCCCTCGTCTTCATATGCCCCGGCTAATACTGCTGACTGCTGATCGCCGGCTGCCGGTTGCGGAGATATTACTTCTTTAATCGGCAATTTGTATTTTTGCGCAAATTCAAAGTCCCTCTGATCATGCGCAGGGACAGACATAATTGCCCCCGTGCCATATTCCATCAGGACAAAATTCGCGACATAAACAGGTGTTTTTTCACCATTCATCGGGTTAATCGCGTAGTGACCGGTAAACAGGCCATGCTTTTCATCCATCTTCCCGTATTTAAACCTGACCATTGCCAGCCCTTCCTTATCAGCAACAAGCCTTTCTGCCAGAGGATGGGCAGGCGCGATACAGATAAAAGTCGCGCCGAAAAGCGTGTCCTGGCGGGTAGTAAATATTCTGATTTTCTCATCCATTCCGTCTATCCGGAAATCTGCCTCGACTCCGGTGCTTTTGCCGATCCAGTTGCGCTGCATGGTAGTAACTTTTTCAGGCCACCCTTTCAGATCATCGCATGCCTGGAGAAGTTCATCCGCATACCGGGTAATTCTCAGAAACCACTGTTCAAGCTCTTTCTGTATAACAGCGCTGTCGCATCTCCAGCACTTCTCATCAATAACCTGTTCATTTGCAAGCACGGTCGTGCAGGACGGACACCAGTTCACAAAGGAGTGTTTCCGGTAAGCCAACCCCTTTTCAAGCATCTTAAGGAAGAACCATTGATTCCATTTATAATACTCCGGGGCACAGGTCGTAACCTCACGTTCCCAATCGTAGCTCAACCCAATACGGTTAAGCTGTCGTTTCATGGCATCAATGTTCTTATGCGTCCACTCGGACGGGTGAACATTGTGCTTGATTGCGGCGTTTTCAGCAGGGAGGCCAAAGGAATCCCATCCCATTGGATGGAGAACATTGAATCCGCGCATTTTCTTATATCTTGCAATTACATCACCGATTGCGTAGTTTCTCACATGTCCCATATGTATTTCGCCTGAAGGATACGGGAACATCTCGAGGCAATAGAATTTTTGTTTTCCGGGATCATCCCCGGTCTTATGAAGATTTCTCGCAGACCAGTATTGCTGCCATTTTAACTCAACCTGCTGAGCGTTGTATTTCTCTTCCACCGATACCTCCAAGGAGAAATTCTCCGTATTATATCCATCAAATATTCTAATAACAAGGCTGAAATCCGGATACGCAATGCAACTGGACAGAGAAGACAGTTATGAACTTCTGCCTTTCATCAGTCATTTCCGGACAAATGCATTCCGGCTTTTATATTCGCCACATATGCACTGACTTCTTTCCTGTAAGCCTTATGAAGAAGTCTTGTTTTCTTTCCCACCGCGTACTCTTTTTTATCTGCCCGGGTAACAGGCATAACTTCAAATGTTGTATTCGTAACAAATACCTCATCTGAAGAATAAAGCGCACCCCTGCGGAATTCACCCTCCCGGACCCGAAATCCCAACCTTGCTGCCAGCTGCAGGATCAGGCCTCTTGTTATACCATCGAGTATTCCACATTCAGCAGACGGAGTGCAGAGTATTCCGTCACTGAAAAAAAACAGGTTGCTGATAGTTCCCTCAGCAAGATTTCCCCTGGCATTAAGCATAATCGCCTCGTATGCGCCGGCCTTCTTTGCCTCTATCTTTGCAAGGATGTTATTAAGAAAATTAAGGGATTTTATAGCTGGATCTATTGCTTCCCTGAGATTTCTCCTTGTTCGTGCGATCATGAGCGCTATCCCCTTTTTGTAAAATGATTCCGGATAAGGCTTCAGTTCATGAGCAATGATAACTACAGTCGGTTCAGGACAAAGGCCTGGATCAAGCCCGACAGGACCGCGGCCCCTCGTTACAGTCAGTCTAAGATAGGCATCATTGAGGTTATTCGCGAGCAGGGTTTCGTAGAGAGCGATTCTCAGGTTATCCTTGCCCCAGGGAATTGGAAGGCCTATTAGTGACGCAGACCTGTACAGCCGCTTCAGGTGTTCATCAAGCATGAATATCACCCTGTTGTAGCCCCTCATTGTCTCATAGATTCCATCTCCGTACAGGAACCCGTGATCAAAGACAGATACTGAAGCATCCTGGGCCGGTACGAGTTTTCCATTCAGATGAACAAACATAGTCTATTATAGCACCGGCATATGATACTATTGATAAAGGAAACAGGATTCCCTTACAATGAATCCTGTAAAATTATGGATACCATGCAAACATCAATTGCCATTGTAAAAACCGCTGACAGAAAAAACGGCATCCGGAAGGCACTGGAAATCCTCGGAGTCAACCCCGTCAGAGGAAAGGATGTACTCGTTAAACCGAACTTTAACACTGCTGATCCTTTCCCCGGCTCCACACATAATGAAACACTTGTTCATCTCATTGAAAGCCTGCGCCGGATGGGAGCAAATACAATTGCAATTGGGGAAAGGAGCGGCCCCCCTGACACCAGCGATGTTCTGAAGGGCAAAGGCATTCATGATCTGTGCGGAAATCTTGGAGTCAATCTCATCAATTTTGAAGAGTTGGCTCCAGGTGAATGGATAAGAATAAAACCGCAAAAAAGCCACTGGAGAAACGGCTTTGACGTCGCAAAACCTGTACTTGACGCCCAGTGCATTGTAGCTACCTGCTGTCTCAAGACTCACGGGTACGGCGGGGTATTCACCATGTCACTGAAGCTTTCAGTCGGCATCACCCATAAGAAGAACATGTCGGAACTCCACACCTCCTTCCTTAGCATGAGGAAGATGATAGCCGAAATTAACCTCGCGTACAAACCATCTCTGATCCTGCTTGACGGCATTGAGGCATTTGTCGACGGGGGACCAATGAGAGGAACAATAAAAAAAGCTGATGTTATCCTTGCAGGCACAGACAGGATTGCAATTGATGCAGTGGGAGTTTCAATCCTGAAAGAACTGGGGAGCAACAACGCGATCATGGGAAAAAAGATATTTGAGCAGGAGCAGATTGCAAGGGCTGTTGAACTCGGGCTCGGAGTGAAAAGTCCCGGAGAGATAAAGATACTGACCGGCGATGATGACAGCAGAAAATACGCTGAACGATTGAGACAAATACTTATGAAAGGATAATTTGGAAACGACAGATCCTGACTTTTTATCATGCGAAGGCTAGTAATTGAAAAGATGAATAATGTATTGCTGTATTTCGCGACTGCATGTGTTTTACTGTCATTCTGTAATACTGCCTGCGCAGACACTGTTGAAGAGGAGATTTCACGAATCCAAACGGCTTATGAGAAACTCAGCGACCTGAAGGGCAGCTTCGTCCAGAAAAGTCATATAAAGGACCTCAGGAGAACCGATACATATAAAGGACAGTTTTTTATCAAGCGTCCGATGAAAATGAAATGGGAATACCGTGGAGAAAAGGCCCAGGAAATATACATCAGCAATGACCGGATAACAATATACCAGAAGAAAGAAAAGCAGGCGTTCAGTGGCAAATTTGACAGAAATACCTATGGGCAGTCACCAATAGCCCTGCTGGGAGGATTCGGGAAAATACAGGAGGAATTTTCTGTAACATCAAAGGACGGAAACCTTATCCTGAAACCAAAGACTCCAATGAAAGGGATTATTTCCATAGAAATCGAACCGTCCGATGGTGAATTCCCCATCAGCTCATTGACCATACGTGATTCATATTCGAACCGGATTGAGATTCGACTGAAAGATATAACAATCAACTCTGGCCTAAAGGAAGGACTATTTGAGCCTTCCCTGCCAAAGGACGTGAATGTCTATGATAATCCCTGAGAAAAAAACACGATTAGCCACAGAGGTCTCAGAGAACACAGAGAGGGAAATACAACAATCATGGAAAATACAAAAAGAGGCCTGCCCTGCCCTTCAGACTCTGCTGCTCAATTGCATTATTGGGATAAATGTTAATCCTCGGCATTGACACCTCATGTGATGATACATCGGCGTCCGTTGTTGAGAACGGGACACATATTCGTTCCAATATCATTTCAAATCAGTCAGCAATACACCGGAAATACGGAGGAATCGTTCCGGAACTTGCATCGAGACGGCATATCGAAATGATATGGCCTGTGGTTGATGAGGCATTAAGCGTTGCGGATATATCACTTGCAAACCTGTCGGGGATATCTGTCTGCCAGGGCCCGGGACTGATCGGTTCCCTCCTTGTCGGCTGCTCATTTGCCAAGTCTGTCTGTTATTCAAATAGCATACCCCTTATCGCAATAAACCATCTTGAAGGGCATATATTTTCCTCTTTTCTTGAAGAGCCGCGTCCTTCCTTCCCGTTTATTGCGCTGATAGTATCCGGAGGGCATACCTGCCTATACCGTATTGATGGATTCGGCCGGTACCGCGAACTTGGCCGCACAAGAGATGATGCAGCCGGCGAAGCTTATGATAAGGTCTCGAAGCTTCTCGGCCTTGGATATCCTGGAGGCCCTGCAATTGATTCACTGGCAAAGGAAGGCAATCCGCACACAATCAACTTTCCGAGGTCATACTTGCCGGATTCTTTCGACTTCAGCTTCAGCGGACTTAAAACAGCAGTGCTGAATTTTGTAAAGTCAAACCACATGCCACACGGCACTGAGCACTCAGCACTTTCTGATATCGCCGCTTCCTTTCAGGCATCAGTGGTCGATGTGCTTGTTCGCAAGGCGCTATTGGCAGTGCAAAAAGAAAACGTTTTCCGGATAGTCCTTTCCGGCGGGGTTGCCGCAAACAGTGAACTCAGGAAAAGGTTAAAAGAGATGTGCGATTCCAAAGGGATAAAAGTATTCATCCCTTCCGTTCCATTATGCACGGATAACGCTGCGATGATTGCAGCAGCAGGGCATCATCATCTTGTTGCAGGAGACATTGCAGGGCTTGACCTGAATCCAAAGGCATACCTGCCATTATGAAAACCGCCGAAGGGTCAAATGAGAATCCTGTGAAACACCAAATCCGGGTAAAAATATATTATGAAGACACAGATGCCGGGGGAGTGGTATATTATGCCAACTACCTCCGGTATATGGAACGGGCAAGGACTGAATTCCTGTCTGAAAAAGGGATGAGCATAGCGGAGCACCACAGACAAGGCTTCTTCTTTGTTGTCGTACATGTGGATATCTCTTACAAACAACCTGCAAGGCTCGGGGACATTATCAGCATCACATCGGAAATAACTGAAATGAAAAACGTCTCAATTGTCTTTAAAAATCAGGTATTCAAAGAAACCCAAATGCTGGCAGAGGCCCGGGTAACGCTTGCATGTATTGATAAAAACGGCAGGCCGCAGAGGATACCGGAAGATGTAAGGGTCCTGATGGAAAAAACAGCCCGGGGAAACGTTCTCTAATTCCTGTTTTTTCTGTTCCTGAGTATCACCAGTCCGCTGACTGCTCCGGCGAATAAAAGCATACTGATTGCCTGTGCCATGGAAAAGTTACCGGAGACAAATCCCCGGACCGTATCACCTCTGAAGAATTCAACAAAGAATCTCAGGACAGAATAAAGGAGTATATATGTCAGGAAAAGCTGGCCGTTGAATGACTTGTGCCTTCTCAGAAAAATAAGAATAATAAAATTTACAAACTCCCCCGCGGATTCATAGAGCTGCGTAGGATGGAGCGGCATGCCAATCAGCGCAAGGGATTTGGGGTCAGCAAAGGTCACTGCCCACGGAAGCGATAACGCGACCTTCCCGTGACAGCAGCCGGCAGCAAAACAGCCGAGCCGGCCTATTGCATGTCCAATAGCCAGCGAAGGCGCAAACAGGTCGCCGGTTTTCCAGATATCGAGTCCGCGCTTTTTCATGATCCAGATGGCTGTCGGCAATGCAAATAAAACTCCGCCGTAAAATATCAGACCACCTTCCCATATTTTAAAAACCTCAGCAGGATTTCTCATATAATGATTCAGATTGACCAGAATAAAAAACAGCCGCGAACCTATGATGCCGGATAAAAGAACATAAAAACCTATATCGACGATGGCATCCGGGGACACTCCCTCTTTCCCGGCCTGTCTCATGGCAAGCGCAATGGCCAGAAAAAAACCTGCAGCGACAAGTACTCCGTATGTATGAATCGTAATCGGTCCAATATGAAACAGATCAGGGTGCATCTTCTCTATCCCCTTTCTTCAGCAGTGTTGTTGCTACCAGAAGTGTAATCCCGACTGTCAGAGCCGAGTCGGCAACATTGAAGGCAGGCCATTGAAACCTCCCGAGAGAAAATAAGATAAAGTCAACAACCTCACCCGAGCGAATCCTGTCAGTCAGATTGCCAATGGCTCCGCCCAGTATCAGGGAAAGACCAAAAAACCCCTCCTTCCCCTGTATAAGCATCCATACAATAAAAGAGATCGCAATAATTGATACCGTGATAAAAAAACCGCTGCCTATATCCTGGAACATCCCGAAAGCCGAACCAGGGTTTCTGAAGCTGACAATGTGGAGGAAGGGAAATACCTGAATTGCTTCAAAAGGATGGACATATCTGACAATAAGATATTTAGTTGCCTGATCGAGGAACAAGACAACAGAAACAATGAGAACAACATACCAGGAACGTTTCATTTGTTAACCGGAAATAACCCGGTAACAGCGATCACAGACCTCAGGAGCATCAATAAACTCTCCGACGGATAAACTCCGGTTCCAGCAGCGCTGGCATTTTTCGCCGGGGGCTTTCTCGACCGCAATCTCAAGGCCCGGTATCTGTTCACTCATATAGGACCCTTCCCGGCTTTTGTCTGAGAGTTCAGCCGCCGAGACAATAAAAAAAGTCGGCAGGAACCCGGCATAGGAAGAAACAATACTACTGTATTTCTCCGGAAGACGAAGGATTACTTTAGCCTCGAGAGAATTCCCAATAAACCGCTCAGCTCTTTTTAATTCAAGCGCCTTGTTCACCTCATCCCTCAGCATGAACAAATCGCTCCACTTTGTTTCAAGCTCTTTATCAAGGAATCTCTCCTTACTCTCGGGGAACTTCGCAAGGAAAACACTTTCCTTCATTAAGTCCGATCCAATATCATCCAGGGGCTTCTGATTTCCGGTATCTGCGTCTCCTGCGGACTGCTCTTTTGCCTTTGCATCCTTTATATATCCCCATATCTCCTCTGCCGTAAAGGAAAGTATCGGGGCCATAAGCCTTGTAAGAACAGAAAGGGTCTGATCAAGTACCCATTGGGCGGCACGGCGCTCCGGAGAGTCTGATTTGAATGTGTATAATCTGTCCTTCAGGACATCGAGATAAAAAGAACTCATGTCCACAACACAAAAACTGTAAAGAGCGTGGAAAACCTCATGGAAATCAAAATTCTCATATGATGCCGAAACTTTCAGGATAAGGCTCTGCAACCTGCTCATTGCCCATCTGTCAATCTCAAGAAGCGCGCTGCTATGATCCCTGCAGTCAAAATCATGGAGGTTTCCAAGCATAAACCGTGCGGTATTCCTCAACTTGCGGTAAGCCTCGGTAAGCCTGTCGAGTATCTCCTTTGATATCCTTATGTCGTCCCGGTAATCTTCCGCCGAAACCCACAAACGCAGAAGCTCGGCACCGTTTACTTTTATAACTTCCTGAGGAGCAACAACATTGCCCAGGGACTTGGACATCTTCTTGCCCTGCCCGTCAACAACAAACCCGTGAGTAAGGACAGTCCTGTATGGAGCCGTCCCCCTTGTGCCTACAGATGCAAGCAATGAACTTTGAAACCATCCGCGATGCTGGTCGCTCCCTTCAAGATACAGAGAAGCGGGCCACGAGAGACGTTTATCCGGTTCAACCACTGCCGCGTGACTCACGCCAGAATCAAACCAGACATCAAGGATATCCATTTCTTTTGAAAAAGATGTTCCCCTGCATTTCCCGCACGCATACTCAGGTGGCAGGAAATCCTTCGCGTCTTTTATGAACCAGATATCCGCGCCATTTTCACTGAACAGAGAAATAATTCTGCTGAACACTTCTTCATCCGTAACAAACTCCCCACAGTCATTGCACCTTATGAGAGTTATAGGAACACCCCATGCCCGCTGTCTCGAAATACACCAGTCAGGCCTGTTTGAGACCATACCGCAAATCCTTTCTTTCCCCCATTTCGGAATCCAGGAAACAGTGTTAATCTCGTTCAGACACTTCTGACGCAGGTTACGGTGCTCAACAAGGATAAACCACTGCTCTGTTGCACGGAAGATAACAGGCTTCTTGCACCTCCAGCAGTGAGGATATGAATGCCTGACCTTATCATCCCTCATCAGCGAGTTTTTATTTTTAAGAATATTCATAATGGTTTCATTTGCTTTGAATACAAACTGACCTGCGAGGTCCCCAGCCTGAACAGTGAACTTGCCCCTGTCATCTACCGGGGCATAAATATCAAGGCCGTATTTTAATCCCATCTCATAGTCGTCCTCGCCATGTCCGGGTGCAATGTGCACAATTCCCGTACCTTCACTTACGGTCACAAAATCACCAAGGATTATTTTGGATGTCCTTTCAATAAAAGGATGCCCGGCAACAAGCCCTTCGAGTTCGCTGCCTTTCATCTCAAGGAGCACACTGCCGTTAATGGCCAGTTTTTCTCTGAGACTGCCAAGCAGTTCATAGGCAATTATACAGACACTGTCACCCTTTTCAACTGCCGCGTACTGCAGATCCGGATGAACTGCAAGTGCGAGGTTGGCAGGCAGTGTCCATGGAGTAGTCGTCCAGATAACAATAAAAACCTTTCTGTCAACAAGCTGCGGGAATCTCTTTCCCAGCTCGGCATCACTGATCCTGAACCTGACATAGACTGACGGGGATTCCTTGTCCGCATATTCAACCTCAGCCTCAGCAAGGGCTGTAACACATGATGGGCACCAATGAACAGGCTTTCTCCTCTTGAAAACGTAACCTTCTCTCATAAAACTGAGGAATTCGCGCGCAATTGATGCTTCATAATCAAATGACATCGTAAGATATGGAGACATCCAGTCACCGAGAATTCCAAGTCTTCTGAACTCCTCTCTCTGAATGTCGACAAATTTCCTGGCGTATTCTCCGCAGAGCTTCCTTTTTTCAACAAGGCTGACACGATCTTTTTTCTCGCCCAGGTCTTTATCCACCTGCAGCTCAATTGGAAGGCCATGGCAGTCCCAGCCCGGGATGTAAGGAGTATAATAACCGTTCATGGCCCGATATTTTATGATTATGTCCTTTAATATCTTATTCAGGGCATGACCGATATGTATGTGTCCATTTGCATAAGGCGGGCCGTCATGGAGAATATAGTGACGACTGTCCCTGTTTTTTTCCTGTATCTTCTGATAGATCCCCTGCTGTTCCCAGAACCTCATTATTTCAGGTTCCTTGCTGGTAAGGTTAGCCTTCATCGGGAAGTCTGTCTGTGGCAGATTAAGCGTTTTCTTATAGTCTGTCATAGCTGATCCTCATCAATAGTTCCATCGTCATCCATATCAAGGTCAGGATCAGGGAAGTCATCATCTTCTGTGTTCCCCTTACCGGGAGCAGCTTTTGGAGGCGGAGGGACATTCCTTTTCTGCACAGGGCTGAGATTAGGACCTTTAGGGGCCGGAGGCAGTGAAGCAGGCCTTTGAGCCGAAGGCACCGGCTGCTGTGGTAACACACCCGGCAGGGGAGGGGGTGCGGCTGGCTGCTGATTCATCTTCATCAGGGGGTCATTCAGAACACGGTCAAATACAGACTGTTTTGAACCCTGCGGCCCCCTGGTGGAAACTGCGCCAATCTCCATCTTGCTCAGAAATCCCTTTGCATCATAAAACATGGTATAATTCTTTTCCTTTGTCAGATAAAGAAGGCGGAAGATGCCTCTTTCAATCTGCATATCATTAAATCGTGTGGAAATCCTCTTTACGGAAACAGGACCGGAAATCCTGACTGTAAATTTTGCCTTTTCGGCTATCTCATTCATAATCGTTCCGAATTCCGCGTCCAGCAACTCAACGCTCAGAAGATTATCATTTATCGTAATGCTCTTCTTAAGCTTCAGAGACTCCGGCAACAAAGGAGCAGAGGCCTCTGTCTGCGCCAGTACATCCGGCAGAAAAAACAGGACAGACACCATCAAAAACATCCAACAGAGCCACACTGAATATCCTTTCCCCATCTGTACTCTGCATCGAGAATTATGCACACTCTTCTACTTTTCTTCGGCTTTTGCCTGCTTTTGTGCCTCTCTATCCGCTATAATCTTCTGCGTTAGGAGCGCGGGGACATCTTCATAGTGTGAAAACTCCATGGAATACAACCCCCTGCCTGAAGTAAGACTGTGGAGCTGATTGGCATATGTAAGCATCTCCGACATCGGCACCATGGTGGTTATCTTCTGGTTGCCGCCTGCCTGAGGTTCAACGCCCTGTACCCTCCCACGTTTTGAATTCAGATCACCTATTATTGCTCCAAGGGTATCATCAGGAATAATGACTTCAACTTTCATGATCGGTTCAAGCAAAACAGGCTTTGCATCCAGGATTGCCTTCTTGAGTGCCATGGATCCGGCAATTTTGAAAGCCATTTCCGAGGAATCAACGGAATGGTATGAACCGTCAGTCAATGTAACCCTGAAATCCACAATGGGATATCCTGCGATAACACCTTCCTTCATGGTTTCAATTACTCCCTTTTCAACAGCGGGACGGTACTGCTGGGGAATAACACCCCCTACGATCTTGTCAACAAATTCAAAGCCCGAGCCCCTTGGAAGAGGCTCCAGTATAATATGGCAGTCGCCGTACTGACCACGGCCGCCTGACTGTTTTTTGTACTTGCCCTGTGCCTGAGCGGTAACCTTCACTGTCTCACGGTATGGCACCTTCGGAGTCTTCATCAGCACCTCAACCCCGAATTTCCTTTTCAGCTTGTCAATAGTCACTTCAAGGTGCACCTGTCCCATTCCGGAAAGAAGCATTTCCTTTGTCTCTTCATCCCTCTGAAACCTCAGCGTCGAGTCTTCTTCGAGAATACGGTGGATGCTTGTGCCTACCTTCTCTTCATCCCCTTTGCTCTTGGGAGCTATCGCGTAGGCAATCAGGGGGTCTGCAAATTTAACTTTTTCGAAGATAATCGGCGCTCCTTCTTCTGCAAGTGTGTCACCTGTATAGGTCTCCTTGAGTTTTGCAACAACACCGATTTCACCCGGTCCTATGGTTTGTGCAGGGATCTGTTTCTTCCCCATGATATAAAAGACCTGTCCAATCCTTTCCTTTGCTCCTGTTGAGGTATTAATGATATTGGAATCAGCCCGCAGAGTACCGGAATAGACCCTGAAAATAGACAATTTCCCGGCATACGGATCCGCAATGGTTTTAAATACATATGCCGCCATTGGTTCAGCCTTCGAGGGTGTCCGTAATATTTCCTTGCCGTCTTTAGGGTTCTTCCCTTTTACGGGCCATATCCTTGCCATTGCCTCGGGCGAAGGCAAACAAAGCAGAATGGTATCCATAAGCTCCGGAATCGCCATAATGGATACAGCCGAACCGCACAGGACCGGAACAAAACGTTTTGTCAGAACGCCTTCCTTTATACCCCTTATAATCTCATCCTGGGTGAGTTCCCCCCCCTCCAGGTATTTTTCGAGGAGGGAGTCGTCAGACTCGGCAATCTTCTCAATAAGCTTTTTACGGTATTCTTCGGCCTCGGGAAGCAAGTCCTGAGGTATCTCATATTCTTCAGCTTTCCCGCTGCTGAACCGGACTGCTTTCATCGCAAGTATATCGATAACGCCTGTGAAACCTGGCCCGGAACCGATCGGGATTTGCAAGGGTATCGCATCCTTTTCAAATGCCTTTTCAACCTCTCCGATTGCCCGGGGGAAATTGGCATTTTCCTTATCCATTTTATTGACAAAAACAATACGCGGGACCTCAAATTCATCGGCATATTTCCAAATCTTCATTGTCTCAGGTTTAACACCTGAAAGCGCGCTGATGATGACAATAGCTCCATCAACCGCACGCAAACAGCCTTTGGCGTCTTCAAGGAAATTGATAAATCCAGGGGTATCAACCAGATTAATCCTGTGCCCCTTCCAGTCGCAGAAAGCAAGGGATGAAGAAATAGTAATTTTCCGCGCCGTCTCTTCCGGATCATAATCCGTTGTTGTTGTACCATCATTAACCGACCCGAGTCTGTCGATAGACCCGGACACAAACAGCATTGCCTCAACCAGCGAAGTCTTGCCAGCGCCACCATGAGCGATAACAGCCACATTACGGATTTTGTCAACCTCAATATTTGCCATATATCCCCCTATTTTCAGTAAGTTGGCAAACAGCAGACAGAAAACAGCTTCACTTCAGAAACAGCTGCCACATACCGCAGTTCACCAATCATTCTATTCCAGAATTTCTTCAATAACCGGTTTGTATTCTGTCCTGTTTTCGACAGTTCTGCTCCAGAGCTTTATACCAATAAAAGAAAGGACGCACAAACCCAATCCTGTAATTGCAGAGACAGTATCAGGGTCTGCATAACTGACATACGCACTGAAAATCTCTCTACCTGCAACAGCCCCAATAATAAGTGCTGCCGCCGGAATTCCATAGACAATAATAGAGCCTTTCAAATATACATAAGGCTTCATGACAACACGCACCTTCTGGCCTACGGCTGCCTTAACGGGATTCAATGCATCTATCTCCATGGATTTATCCTGTGGTTTGCATGTTCCGGCAGTACAACCCTCACATGCGGTCTTTTTCGGAACTATAACCTTGGCGGCAAGACCATCAGTGCTCGCGATAATTCCGACCTCCTCCATGGTACATGATTTTAACATATCATATGCGAAAATTCCTGAACAGGAAAGGCAGGCAATAAGGAAGCTTACTATATGGACTATTATTCAGGTGAGGTGTGAATTGTAAACGATATTCGCGACTGTTTCATTTATCTCAAAAGACACCAAAAAAGACTTGACAATCAGTTTTAGATGGTCTATTCTTTAATCAGGATAAAATTTGTCCTGTTTATGGAAATCACTCGTCAAACAGATTATGCAATCAGATGCGTCCTGTATCTTTCCAGGAAGCCGGACCAACCGACCGTGGTCGAGCAGATCGCGCAGGAGATGTCCATTCCAAGGAGTTTTCTCTCCAAGATCGTGCAAAAACTGAGCAGGGCCAATATCCTGGAATCATTCAGGGGTGTTAAAGGCGGGTTTAAGCTTGTGCGGAAGCCAACTGAAATAAGCCTGCTTGATGTTATAGACGCGATGCAGGGTCCGGCTGCTTCGAATAAATGCGCCGTTGACAAGGCGAAATGCAATCTCAGCAGTACCTGTGTCGTACATCCTGTCTGGTTAGAGCTAAGAAAACAGACAGAGGATTATTTGAGAAAGATCAGCTTTGCAAGCCTGGGCGACAAGATATTGTGAGCAGTACAACATAGATCGTTCTGGTCAAGGGGCCGTTGGAACTTACAGATTATTCATCTGAATCATAAAGAAAGAAGGAGGTAATAATGGATACGTTGACGCTAAGCAGGCTGCAGTTCGCGGTGACTGCAGGGTTCCATTTTATCTTTGTGCCACTTACACTGGGTCTCTCTGTTTTAGTAGCCATAATGGAGAGCAAGTATGTAAGTACCGGAGACGAAATGTATTTAAGGATGACAAAATTCTGGGGCAAGCTCTTTCTGTTTAATTTTGCCCTGGGCATAGTAACAGGCATCACACTGGAATTCCAGTTCGGGATGAACTGGGCGGAATACTCCAAGTTCGTTGGAGACATTTTTGGCGCACCCCTTGCCATTGAAGCTACATTGGCATTTTTCCTCGAATCGACATTTATCGGCCTCTGGATTTTCGGGTGGGACAAGATCTCCAAAAAGCTTCACGCCGCAGCGATATGGATAGTGGCTATAGCATCGAGCCTTTCGGCCCTCTGGATACTTCTCGCAAACGGATGGATGCAGAAACCGGTCGGATATGTACTAAGGAACGGGCGTGCCGAAATGGTAGACTTCAGTGCTTTGGTCACTAACAGCTACGGCTGGTACAAATTTTTCCATACCGTTTTGGCAGGGTATGTGGTTGCCGCTTTCTTTGTAATGGGGATATCGGCATATCATCTGCTTCGCAGAAACGAGGTCCGGTTCTTCAAGGCCTCATTTAGAATGGCAGCGGCGTTCGGTCTGGTAACATCGGTCCTCGTCTTCATTACAGGAGATTTCCACGCAATTAAAATAGCCACAACCCAACCGACCAAGTTCGCAGCGATGGAAGCAGTATGGGAGACACAGAAGGCAGCTCCCTATAATCTGCTTGTCGTGCCTGACACTGCTAACGAAAAAAATGTGGTTGAAGCAATCGGGATTCCCAGGGGACTCAGTCTCCTCGCATTTCATGACGGGAACGCAGAGGTTAAAGGATTGAAGGACTTCCCGAAAGAGCTTAGACCTCCGGTAATGACAACATTTTTAAGCTTCAGGTTTATGGCGGCGCTCGGAATGCTCTTAATGCTCCTGAGCCTGATAGCCTGGTTACTGTCACGAAAAGACACGCTGGAATCTTATCCCATGTTTTTAAAATTGATGCTTATTGTCCTTCCGCTACCCTATATAGCAAACCAGATAGGCTGGATTGTGGCAGAAGTCGGACGTCAGCCATGGATTGTTTACGGCTTGCTCAAGACCTCAGATGCGGTTTCGAAGGCGATTACCCCGATGCAGGTCGCAGGTTCACTTGCAGGATTCACGCTGCTTTACGGCTTTCTCGCCGTAGTCGATATCTACCTTTTGACAAAAAATGCAAAAAAGGGGCCTGAAGTCTTATCTCCGATCATGGCGAAAAAGACCACAATATCAGGCAATCAGGAGGCATGACATGGAATTGCAGATAATCTGGTTCATATTGTGGGCGGTGTTATGGGCAGTCTATTTTATGCTGGATGGCTTCGATCTCGGCGTGGGTATTCTGCAAAAATTTCTGGGCAGAAATGAAGCCGAAAGAGGCGCGATGATAAAGAGTATCGGACCTGTCTGGGATGGCAATGAGGTATGGCTTCTCACAGCCGGAGGCGCTACGTTCGCTGCATTTCCAACTACCTATGCCCTGATGTTCAGTTATCTCTATACGGCCCTGCTGCTGATACTTTTTTCATTGATAGTGCGCGGCGTATCAGTAGAGTTGAGGGGCAAGGAAGAGGGCGCGGCATGGCGCAGCAGATGGGAAACCGCTTTCTGCATATCAAGTTTTCTGCCTGCACTGCTGTTCGGCGTCGCGTTCGGAAATATTTTCAAGGGCCTGCCGATGGATGCTGAAGGATATCACGGAAACCTCTTTACGCTGCTGAATCCGTACGGCCTGCTAACCGGAGTTTTCTTTGTCCTTCTGTTCATCACACACGGCGCACTCTGGATAAGTTACAAGACTGCCGGGAGCCTGAGCAAACGGGCATCCAATCTTGCAAACAAAATATGGTATCCATTACTTGTCACAGCAGTTCTTTTCCTGGTCCATACCTGGTTTGCAACGCACCTCTATGCAAATTTCCTTGATGTTCCGGTGCTGTTTGTCGTGCCTGTTCTGGCTGTCCTTGCGCTGCTTGGAATAAAAATATTCTCCGTGAAAGGCGCATCGCTGAAAGCATTTGCAGCTTCTTGCATAACAATACTTATGGTAACCTTTACGGGCGTCACCGGGCTCTTCCCGAACCTGATTCCTTCTAGCATCGATCCCAAATACAGCCTCACAATCTACAATTCGTCTTCGAGTCCTTACACGCTCAAGATCATGACGGTCGTCGCCCTTGTATTCGTTCCGGCAGTTATAGCATATCAGGCTTGGAACTACTGGGTTTTCAGAAAAAAAATCGATCCTAACGATATGACCGGCAAGGGAGAAATGTATTGATTTAGACTGCATATAAGCAATAAGCCATGAGAACTCCACTACTCTATGAAAGGAACAGGGCCAAGTCTTGCTTTTTGATATTACCTCCTGCATTGCTGCTAATCGCAGCGGGGTTTGGGTTTTTTTACAGGTAAAATTGAAAGGCATCCTGAGAATCAACGTCCCAAAATCAGAACAGATTCCTGTCAGATACTGCCGGGAGGCGGCGCCTGCCTCCCGGCAGCCTCAGGTTAGTTGCGGCATCGGGGTTTAATAGGGGGTTGGTTAGGAACTACTCCCTCAGTCTCTTTTCTTCAAAAATGGGGAGAGTTGAACCCCTCTGATTTGCCCCTGTAAAGGTGGTCAGATAGCTCCTAGTATCACGCCATATCGAGGCGTTTCTGAATCACTGAACAGATGGACTTCAGCTATAAGTAGCCCTGCAATTAAATCTCGATGAAAGGCAACTCGGTGAAGTTGTCCATCAAACTTTTCATATGGCATCGGCAATGATCCAACCCATTTCCCAATATCATCAGTTTCTCCCAGTATAGAAGGCAAAATATCTTTTGTATCCTGAATTCCCACTAGTTCACCTTCTGCAAATGCAGTTGAATAAGCAATCTTAGCAATAACTCGTGCAAACGCCACTGGTTCACTACTCTGCGCTATTTTGATTTCGGTTGCATTTAACGCTCTTCCTACTTCTTCAGGAGACTTACCGAATGACACAGTAGCAATTCCATTAATGCGAATGCCGTGAGTGTACCCTTCTGGATTTACAAAAGCAGGTGCTGTAAATATGGGGAAATGCAACAATATAGGATATGCTTTGGCCGGCAAACTGATAGTTTCTTCTATTCCATTTCGCTCCACAGTTAAGGGGTATTGTTTCGGGGCATCACGATGTTTAGTCCTTGAAAGGGTTTAATAGGGACACATCCTATTTTCAGTGGGACTCCTTTCTCGGTCTTCCTCTCGGGCGTTGCAAAAGACTTCGTTCAAGTATCTTTTCCATAACGGTCACAAATCCTTCTTTCCCAAACGGCCTTCCTGTTTTCGTACTATTCCTTATCCGTTCAATTTCTGGCCGGGGAAGTGCGGACCGCAACAAAAGCACATAGTCCGGCCGGCTATCGTCGCTGAAGAGTTCTTCTCCCAAAACTGTGTCTTCGCCTCCGGTTACGTGAGCGCGGGTACTTGAATAAGGATAATCTTCGGCTTTATTGACCATACCAACTCGTACAGGATTTTGCTCGATGTACCGGGAAACAGCCCACAAATATTTCTCCTGATCTACTATGCATGAATGATAGCGACTCTCCCACAATCTGCCAGTCCGATGGTAAACTCTGTTTATATATTGCGTATAGCAGAGGGTAAGGCCCTGCATCATCTTCCACAACGATTTGTCCGACTCGGGTTTCGTCAGCAGATGTATATGATTACTCATAAGGCAGTATGCCATGATCGGCGATTTCCACTTCACGGAATATTTCTCAAGCAGAAAGAGATACTGCTTTCGGTCTTTCTCATCGAAAAAGACTTGCTCTCGATTGTTTCCTCTTTGTATTACGTGGTGCGGATACCCCGCAGCAACTGCTCGCCCAACTCTCGGCATGCATAATTTTATCGATTATGCTTTTAAAGGTCAAGAATATGGGATGTGTCCCTATTTTAATTCTAATAGGGAAATCCCAAAACTCGCTGCTGTCTTACAGCTGAAATCTCTTGACGGAAAGGAGGCTGCTGCTTAAAATCATGAGCAAGGGGCCGTCCTACTTCAACGAAAGGGAGGGACAATCTCACAGCATATATTAATTTAATATTGGAATACCTGATCCCGGACATAATAATGACAATAGAATTGATGGAAAATTATAACAAGAGAACACCATGATATTAACAATTTTATTAGTATTAACAGGTTCCATTGTTTGTTGTTTTGCATGGTATATATGGATTGAGAGAGGAAAAGGATATGCCCCCCTTGGCAGTTTTTCTGCTGCTGTCTTGGCAATTATTGCAGTGGGATCATTATTCTTTGCATCTGTTAGGCTTCATTTTTCACCGATTGCTCAAGTTGGGCTTGTGGCTGGTGTATTTATTGGAACAGCTTTCATAATGCTTTTCAGGGAAATGATTTTGGAAGGGTTCAGTTCTATTTTGCCAAAAAAACTTTCAGACAAAATATTTTATATAGTTTTTCTAATAACGTTGATCATAATTTTATTAATGTTAATAAAAATAGCATATTATTCTTATATTACTGGAACTATCCCAAGATATAGATGAGAACAAATAAAACATCAAATAATAAATATCAGGACAAAATAATAAAAATCCTAACAGGGATAACATTATTATTATTATTTCTTTTCACAAATACCTTGCTGCTTATCACTGTTTATTTGCCGGGAATTTTAATCAAAAAAGAAGGGCTTAATAGGGTTTAATAGGGACACATCCAGAGGACGTCCACAGGGGACGTTGTGTCCTGAGAGTCATTATACTTGACAAGACCGATCCTTTCCCATAGACTTACACTATGCCACGTCAAGCGAGATTGGATATTCCCGGGGCTCTGCATCACATAATGGTGCGGGGCATCGACAAAACAAAAATATTCAGGGATGACGAAGACAAGGAACGCTTTCTCGAACGTCTTGGTCTAAACGTTCAGGCTGGCAACAGCTCGGTCTACGCATGGGTGCTCATGGACAACCATGTTCATATTCTTTTCAAAAGCGGTAAAGACGACATTTCAACCGTCATGAGAAAACTCCTCACCTGGTACGCGCAGTACTTCAATCGGAGACATCACCGGACCGGGCATTTGTTTGAAAATCGTTACAAGTCAATT
>Ga0233425_10001431_pt1 | contig 53633 bp, 47 predicted proteins | sample Watercolumn_Towu_2_FD_181712 | JGI IMG/M metagenome (GOLD analysis project Ga0233425, IMG submission 181712) | Freshwater microbial communities from Lake Towuti, South Sulawesi, Indonesia - Watercolumn_Towuti2014_140_MG | ecosystem: Environmental > Aquatic > Freshwater > Lake | place... | reverse complement strand
CATCGGCCGGCCCTCGACCTACGCCGCGATCCTGCAGACGCTGCGCGACCGCGAATACGTCAAGATCGAGAAGAAGCGGCTGATGCCCGAGGACAAGGGCCGGCTCGTGACCGGCTTCCTCGAGAGCTTCTTCAAGCGCTACGTCGAGTATGATTTCACCGCGAGCCTGGAGGAGCAGCTCGACCGGGTCTCGAATGCCGAGATCGACTGGCGGGCGGTGCTGCGCGACTTCTGGCGCGACTTCTCGGCGGCGATCGGCGGCACCAAGGAGCTGCGCGTCGCCGAGGTGCTCGAGGCGCTCAACGGGCTGCTCGGCCCCCACATCTTTCCCGAGAAGGCGGATGGCGGCGATCCGCGCGCCTGCCCGACCTGCGGCTCGGGCCAGCTCTCGCTCAAGCTCGGCAAGTTCGGCGCCTTCATCGGCTGCTCGAACTATCCCGAGTGCAAGTACACCCGACAGCTCTCGGCCTCCGGCGTCGAGGGCGAGGGCGACGGGTCCTCGGCCGAGGGCAGCCAGCCCGGCGTGCGGGTGCTCGGCGACGATCCGGCGACCGGTCTGCCCGTGACCCTGCGCGACGGGCGTTTCGGCCCGTTCGTGCAGCTCGGCGAGGCCTCGTCCGAGAAGGGAGCGGAGAAGCCGAAGCGTTCCTCGCTCCCGAAGGGCATGACGCCGGGCGGCGTGACCCTGGAGATCGCCCTGCGCCTGCTCTCGCTTCCGCGCGAGGTGGCCAAGCACCCGGAGACCGGTGAGCCGATCCTGGCCAATCTCGGCCGCTTCGGGCCCTACGTGCAGCACGGGAAGACCTACGCCAATCTCGGCAAGGACGACGACGTGCTGGAGATCGGCGCCAACCGTGCCATCGACCTCATCGTCGCCAAGGAGCAGGGCGGCGGACGCGGAAGGCCCTCCTCCGATCCGGGCCGCGCGCTGGGCCAGCATCCGGACGGTGCCGCCCTCGTGGTCAAGGCCGGCAAGTACGGGCCCTATGTCAGCGACGGCTCGGTCAACGCGACGCTGCCGAAGACGATGAGCGCCGAGAGCCTGACGCTCGAACAGGCGATCGATCTCGTCAACGCCAAGCGCGCCGCGGGGGGCGGCAAGAAGCCGGTCCGCAAGACGGCGGCGCGTGCCCGTGCGCCGGCGAAGAAGGCTGACGCGGGCGAGACGGCCGCGAAGAAGCCTGCCGCGCGCAAGACGGCGACGAAGGCCGCGGCCAAGCCGGCGGCCGCGAAGAAAGCGGCGGCGAAGACGAAGGCGAGCTGAGGTGCACGCTTACTACCCTCCCTCCTCTGCGGGGGAGGGTGTGCGCTGAGCGGAGGGGAGCAGGGCCGGCTCAGTTTCTTCCGGGCACGTCGTTCCCCTCACCCGCCCCCCTTCGGGGGCCCCTTCTCCCGCGGTGGGGAGAGGGAAGGCGCAGGGCGCGGTATGCTTCGAAGTCAGGCCGGTTCGATGCGCTCGAACGTCAGGTAGCTCGGCAGCCGGCCGGCCGCGAGGGCCTTGGCCTCGTAGCGGGTGCCGGGCCAGCCGGAGAACGGCCGCCGCCAATCGTCGGCGCTCTCCGCCGTCCAGCGGAGGAGCGGGCAGCGGGCGGCGCGGACCAGGGTCCAGCCGACGTAATCATCGATGTCGCTGGCGAAGCGAAAATGGCCGCCGGGGCGCAACACCCGGGCGATCTCGGCGAGCGAGGCGTCCGACACGAAGCGGCGCTTGCGCTGGCGGCGCTTCGGCCAGGGATCGGGGTAGAGCAGGTAGACGCGTGCGAGGCTCGCATCCGGCAGCGCCGCGAGCAGAGCGGTGGCGTCCTCGTCCCAGACGCGGACGTTGCGCAGGGAGCGTTCGTCCACCGCCCGCAGCAGCTTGACCACGCCGTTGACGAAGGGCTCGCAGCCGACGATGCCGGCTTGGCGGTGCGCCTCGGCCTGGGCCGCGAGGTGTTCGCCGCCGCCGAAGCCGATTTCCAGCCAGACTTCGTCGACCGGTACAGGGAAGAGGCTCGGCGGATCGAGGAATTCGCCGTGCGCCGGCAGCGCAACGCGCAGTGAGGGCAGCGCCCCCTCGAGGCGCTGCTCCTGTCCCGGGCGCAGGCGCTTGCCCTTGCGGCGCCCGTAGAAGGCCCGCTCGGTCTCGGCCGTCCCGCCCGCCTCGGGAGGGACGCTGTCATCCCTCCCCGTCATGTGGGTCGGGCTCAGAAGGCCGATTTCAGCTTGGACGCCAGATCGGTCTTCTCCCAGGAGAAGCCGCCGTCGGCATCGGGCTCGCGGCCGAAATGGCCGTAGGCCGCGGTGCGGGCATAGATCGGCTTGTTGAGCTGCAGCGCCGTGCGGATGCCGCGCGGCGAGAGGTCGAGGGCGTCCATCAGGACGGTCTCGAGCTTCGCCTCGTCCACGGTCCCGGTACCGTGCAGGTCGACGTAGATCGACAGGGGCTTGGCCACGCCGATGGCGTAGGAGAGCTGGATCGTGGCGCGGCGGGCGAGCCCGGCGGCGACGACGTTCTTGGCCAGATACCGGGCGGCGTAGGCCGCCGAGCGGTCGACCTTGGTCGGGTCCTTGCCCGAGAAGGCACCGCCGCCGTGGGGCGCCGCACCGCCGTAGGTGTCGACGATGATCTTGCGGCCGGTGAGGCCGGCGTCGCCATCGGGACCGCCGATCACGAACTTGCCGGTCGGATTGACGTGCCAGACGGTGCCCTCGTTGACCCAGCCGTCCGGCAGGGCCTTGAGGATGTAGGGCTCGACGATGGCGCGCACGTCGGCCGAGTCGAGGGACTCGTCGAGATGCTGCGTCGAGAGCACGATCTGCGTCACCTCGACCGGACGGCCGTTGGCGTAGCGCACGGTGACCTGGCTCTTGGCGTCGGGGCCGAGCTTGGCCGCATCGCCCTGCCGCGCCTTACGGGCGTCGGCAAGGTCCTTGAGGATCTTGTGGGCGTAGAAGATCGGGGCCGGCATCAGGGCCGGGGTCTCGTCGGCGGCGTAGCCGAACATGATGCCCTGGTCGCCCGCGCCCTCGTCCTTGTTGCCCGCGGCATCGACGCCCTGGGCGATGTCGGCGGACTGGGCGTGCAGGTGGATGGCGACGTCGTTGTTCTTCCAGTGGAAGCCGGACTGCTCGTAGCCGATGTCGCGCACCGCCTCGCGGGTCAGTTCTTCCAGGTCCTTGAAAGTCACGGAATCGGGGCCGCGCACCTCGCCGGCGATCACGACGCGGTTCGTCGTCGTCAGCGTCTCGACGCCGAGACGCGCCTCCGGCATCGCGGAGATGTAGGCGTCGACGACGGTGTCCGAGATCCGGTCGCTCACCTTGTCGGGGTGGCCCTCGGAGACGGATTCGCTGGTGAAGAGATAGTCGGAACGAGGCATCGTGCACCCCCGATTGTCGGGCGCGCCTCGTCTTGCAACGGCGCTTGACCCGGTCTCCAGAGGCGCGGCTTGTCGCATCGACCTTTCGGACGGTCAAGCCGGAATGGCGAAATCGTCCGTTTTATCGAACGGCTGTGGCTTCCGCCCGAGGGCCGGAGCCCACGCCCCGCACCGAGATCCAGGGGCATCGGGGAATTCGCCTCGCGGCTGCGGCGGTCAGGCCTTGAGTTCGCGGCTCAGGGTTTCGACCGCGGCGGAGAGTTCGCGGCGCTGTTCTTCGCTGAACGTCTCGACGAACTGGCGCGCGAAGGCGCGGGCAAGATCAGACCAGGGGTCGGTGGAGTAAGATTGCTGCCCGTTGTCGGAGAAACCGCGTTCCATCTCTGGATCAGGATGAGGAATGCCGTCGAGGAAGTCGGAGACCGGAGTATTGGTGAGGCGACTTAGAATCGCGAGGTGAATGGCGCTGATCCGGTTGACGCCCTTCTCGTACTTCTGGAGCTGAGCTGCCGACATCCCGAAGCTGTCGGCGACGGTGCGTTGCGTCAGCTTCGAGCGTTTGCGCTGCTCAGCAATACGACGTCCGAGAAGGACGTCGCGCTCATCGGTCTTCTGGCCTGCCATGTTCACTCTGCCCGCGCTCTATTGGGCGATGGTTCGGACGAAAACTTTTCTGTTGCAAGACCGGCACAAGCGGCAACAGCGACGACATACGGAATATGTCATTTGTTGATGGTGCGGCGTGGTGTCGCAGAATTACCCAGGCGCGACGGGCTTGAGATCTGCAATCACAAGATCAAAGAAAAGTGGCGTCCCCGGCAGGGCTCGAACCTGCGACCCCAGGTTTCATACCACTTCGGCTTTCGCCGCCGCGCAGTCCGCGCGTTCGTGGCCTGGACTATCCCTTCACCCTGGGCCCGAGCGAGGCCTTTAGGTGCCGCCCGTCTAGTCTCTACACCTTCCCAAGCTCCGTGCGGGACCTGGGCTTGGCTCGGGATCGGCAGGGCGCCGCGGCGCCGGAAGCTTTCCCCGAATTTGAGCGGATCCGCCGCGCGGTTTCCCATCGCGGCGCCCAATTGTGGAATTTAGGAAACCTGTGCTCTGTCCAGCTGAGCTACGGAGACGTCCGTACAGGCTTAGCATCATCGCAGGAGACCGCCAACCGCCTCGATCCTGCGGGATGGGACCGCGCCGCCGGTCTGCGCGCGCGGCATCCTCGGCCTGTGGCGCGGCGGACTCATGGGGGCGACAATCCGCGATTGTGGAGCCTCGACGCCTTCGAGCGCCGCGATCCGGGCACTTTTGGCGGGACATCCTGGGCTGGCGAAGAGAGGCCGAGCGCGGGCGATGACGATGGTGCGCGGTTTGGGTCGCGGCGAGGGATTCAAGGGACGTCGATCAGGCCGCCGCGGTGCCTCGGGCTGGGCTTGGCTCCTCGCGACCGCCTGTGGCGGCAGCCTCGGTTCTCACAGCGTCGCGTCGGCCCCGCGCGGCGAGGAGGCGTGCCGGCCGGCCGCGCTGCGCGAGGATCGTCTCGCCGATGTCGGGCGCCGGGGTGAACTGATCCTCGCATCCGGTCGACGGGCGGTGCTGTCCGGCCTGCGCTGGCCCGACGAGCCGGCGCTCGACGCCGATGCGCGGACTTGGCTGATGTCCTTCCGGGGCGTGCCCCTCGTGCTGACGGAGCGCGGCCCCGAGGACCGCTGGGGCCGCCGTCGGGCCGACGGGATCGCGGACGGGGCCGAGCCGGTCGATCTTGCCGGCGGCCTGATCACGGCCGGGCTCGCCTACGCCGATCCCGACGAGGCCGATGCGCTCTGCCGTCCGGCGCTCCGCACCCTCGAGGAGGCACCCCGGGCCGCCGGGCTCGGCCTGTGGGCCGGAGGGCCGCTCGCCGCGACCGATGCGGCGGCCCTGAGCGCGCGGGCCGGGCGCTTCGCGGTGATCGAGGGGCGCGTCCTGCATGTCGGCGAGCGGTCGGCACGGACCTATCTCGACTTCGCGCGCCGGGGGGAGCAAGGCTTGACCGTAACGGTGCAGAAACGCACTTGGCGCACGCTGAGCGAACATGGTTTGTCGGCGGCCACGCTGAAGGGCCGCCTCGTGAGAATCCGCGGCATGGTCGAGATCGGGCGGGGACCGCTCATCGATCTTGCCGGTATCGAAGGCATCGAGGTCGTCGAGGGGGAGCGGGCGCTGCGGCGCTAGAACGGCATGACGGGGGATCGGCAGCACGAATCGGAGCGGCGGAGCGCGGGCGGGCACCGCCGGACGCGCAGGGTCAGGACCGGCACGCGGGTCGGAGTCCTGCTCGCGCTCGCGGGCGTTCTCGCCGCCTGCGCCGCCGACCAGACCGGGAGCGTGCTCACGCCCGCGGTCATCAAGGTGCCCGAGCAGGCGCCGAAGACGACGGGCCGCACCCGCTCGGACGAGGCGGATCACGCCAAGCTCGTGGCCTCCTTCGGCGGCGAGTACCGCGCCCCGGCCGCCCACCGGATGATCACCGACATCACCGATCGCCTGGTGCGCGCCAGCGACCGGCCCGAGGAGAGCTACGCGGTCACGCTGCTCGACTCGCCCGTCGTCAACGCCTTCGCCCTGCCGAGCGGCCGGCTCTACGTCACCCGCGGGTTGCTGTCGCTCGCGAGCGACAGCTCGGAGGTCGCTGCGGTGCTCGCCCACGAGATCGCCCACGTGACGCTGCGCCACGCCACCGCACGCAGCGAGATGGCCCTGCGCTCGCAGCTCGTGAGCCGCGTGGTCGCCGACGTGCTGAACGATCCCGTCACGGGCGCTCAGCTCGAGAACCAGTCGAAGTTCACCCTGGCGCGCTTCTCCCGCGAGCAGGAGCTGGAGGCCGACACCAACGGCGTGCGCGTGCTGGCCCAGGCCGGCTACGACCCCTTCGGCGCCGGCCGCTTCCTCGACGCGCTCCAGCGCACCATGGCGCTGAAATCCGGCAACGGCAGCGCGGCCGAGCCCGACATGCTGGCGACGCATCCGGCGACCGCCGAGCGCATCGCGCTCGTCACCCGCGCGGCCCGGCGTATCGGCGCCCCCGGCCTCGGCGCCGACGACCGCGCCCGCTATCTCGCGGCGATCGACGGGCTCGCCTACGGCGACAATCCCGGCGAGGGCCTCGTGCGCGGACGCCGCTTCCTGCATCCGGGCCTCGGCATCGCCTTCGAGGTGCCGGATGCCTTCGCGATCGAGAACACCCGCAACGCCGTGCTCGGCACCACGCCGGAGGGCAGCCGCCGCCTGCTGTTCGATCAGGTCGAGGCGAGCGGCGACCGCAGCCTGGAGGACGTGCTCCGCGCCACCTGGAACGACGCCATCGAGACCGGGTCGGTCGAGAACCGCATCATCGGCGGGCGCTCCACCGCGACGGCGCTCTCGCGCGGCAAGGATTGGACCTTCCGCCTCGCGGCGATCCGCATGGGCGAGACCACCTATCGCATGATCATGGCGGCCAAGGGCGCGACCGATCCCGAGCCGGCCTTCCGCCGCTGGCTGGAGAGCCTGCGCCCGATCGAACCGGAGGAGGCCGCCGCCCTCAAGCCGGCGCATCTGCGGATCGTCACCGCCGCTCCCGGCGACACCGTCGAGGGCTTGGCGCGCCGCATGAGCGTGCCCGATCGCGCCGTCGACCGCTTCCTCGTGCTCAACGGCCTGCAGCGCGGCGCGGCGGTCAGGCCCGGGCAAAGCTACAAGCTCGTGGTGGAATAGGCTCCGGGCATCCCCGCGATCCTTTCGCTTCCTCCTCCTTCGTGGCGAAGCCTCCAGGGCACTGCTTTTTCCGGAACGGTCGCGCCGCCGGATCACTTTGCCTGCGCTCGCGATGATGGCGGGTGAGCGGAACCCGGCGCGATGAGCCGGAGACCGTCGCGCCCTTGCGCGTGCGCGGTCCGGCGCCTAGGCCGATGCCTCGCCGCAACGGGTCCGACGTGAAGCCCTCCGATCTCTCTGCCGACACCGCCGTCGCGGTCGTGTTCTTCCGTCCTTCGGCCGAGCAGGTCGCGCGGATCGTCGAGCGCTTCGCCGGCCGCATGCCCGTTCTCGTCTACGACAACGGCGGCATTCCGCCCGACGCGCTGGCGCGGCTGGAGGCTGCGCAGGGAGTCGTCCGCCTCGGCGAGGGGCGCAATCGCGGCATCGCCGCCGCCCTCAACGCGCTGGCCGAGGCGGCGATCGCGGCGGGCGTCTCCCGCCTGTTCCTGCTCGACCAGGACGCCGACACGACCGTCGAGACGGCGCGGGCCCTGGGCCACGCCCTCGACCGGGCGGCGGGCGCGCAGCCGCCCCCGGCTCTCGTCGGGCCGGCCCCCGCGCCGAAGCCCGGCCACAAGGCGCCGGTCTATCCGCCGCGCCCCGGCGTGCCGCCCCGCGAGAGTCTTCGGCCGGTGGAGTTCCTGGCGACCTCCGGTTCGCTCGTGAATCTGGCCGCCTACGCGCAGATCGGCCCGTTCCGCGACGACTTCTTCATCGACGCGGTCGATCTCGAATGGTGCTTTCGCGCCTGGGCACGGGGCTGGAGCTGCTGGATGGACCCCGGCACCGCCATTCCGCACAGCGTCGGCCGCGGCACCCTTCGCGGGCGGTTCCTGCCGGTGACGATGCCCGACCAGCCGCTGTTCCGCATGGCGGTCTACGTGCGCAATACCGCCTATGGCTGGCGCCTGCCGCACGTGCCGCTCCGGTGGAAGGTGAAGCAGGCCGCCTACCTCCCGCTGCAGATCGGGCTGTACTGGAGCCGGCACCGGTTCTCGCCCCGGGTGCTCGCACACCTGCTGGCGGCCCTGGCGCAGGGCCTGGGCGGGCGTTTGGGCCGGCCAGCGGACGCGCCCCCGTGACGGCGCTCCTCCGGGCGACCCTCGACGTCGTCATCGTCAACTGGAATGCCGGCGACCAGCTCGGGGCCTGCCTCGCGAGCCTGGCGATGAGCGCGGGGGCGGAGCATCTGCGTGTCGTCGTCGTCGACAACGCCTCGGTCGACGGTTCGGCCGAGAACCTGAACGTGCCCGGCCTCGCGTTGACGGTCGTGCGCAACGCCGCGAATCTCGGCTTCGCCCGCGCCTGCAACCAGGGCGCGGCGCTGGGATCCTCCGACGCGGTCCTGTTTCTCAACCCCGACACGCAGGTGAGCCGGGACGGCATCGCCATCGCCCGCGCGCGGCTCGACTGCGAGCCGGATACCGGGATCGTCGGCGCGCGGCTGGTCGACGAGACGGGCCATACCCACCGCACCTGCGCCCGCCACCCGACGGGGTGGAGCCTGATCGCCCACACCCTGTTCCTCGACCGGCTGCTGCCCGGCCGTGTTCGCCCGCACTTCCTGCTCGAGTGGGACCATGCCGAGACCCGCCCGGTCGATGCGGTGATGGGCGCTTTCCTGATGATCCGGCGCCCGCTCCTCGACCGGCTCGGCGGGTTCGACGAGCGCTTCTTCGTCTACTGGGAGGATGCCGATCTCTGCGCCCGCGCCGCCGCTGCCGGCTTCGCCGTGTGCCACGTCGCACAGGCCGAGATCCGCCACCGCGGCCAGGGCACCACCGAGGCCGTGAAGGACCGGCGCCTGTTCTACTTCCTGCGGGCCCAGGCGCTCTACGCGCGAAAGCATCACGGCCGGGCGGCTTTTCTCGCCGTGCTGGCCGCCGCGCTCGCCGTCAACCTGCCGGTTCGTCTCGGCCGGGCGCTGGCGCAGGGAGCGCCCGGGGATGTGGGTGCGGTGATCCGCGCAGGACGAATGCTCGTGGCGGCCCTTCCGGGCCTGTTGACCCGCAGTGGACGATGAGGCTTGCCTGAAGCGGGGCGTCTTGTCGTCCGCGGCGGCCTCCGTCATGGTGCCGCCCTCCGGACGGTCCCGCTTGCACCCGCAGCGGGCGGCTGAACGGGGAACGGATTGCGAGACAGCGCGGACAAGGGCTCTCGACCGGCGGACCTGTCACCCGCCCTGTACCGTGCGGCCTTCGACGGCGCGCCGGTGGGCCTCGCCGTATTCACGCCCGACGGGCACCGGATCCGCGCCGCCAATGCCTGCCTGTGCCGCTGGCTCGGCTACGCGCCGGGCACCCTCGACGGCCGCCCGATCGATCAGGTGATCGGCCGCGAAGCCTTCGGCGCGGAAGAACTCGGATTGCAGGCCGGCATCCGCCGCTGGCTGCGGGCGGATGGCGGCACGATCGATCTGCGCCTCGCCCTCTCCGGCGAGGACGCGGCGGAACCGGTCGCGGTGGTGACCCTCGTCGATGCCGACGATCTGGTCCGGGCGGAGCAGAACCGCGACGCGCTGACGGCGGCGGGGCTCGGCGAGTGGCGCTGGGACCTCGTCACCGGTCAGATGGCGTTCTCGCGCCGCGCGGCGCAGATCCTCGGCTACGCGCCGGGGCGCTCCGTGACCTGGGAGGGCATGCGGGGGCAGGTCGACCCGGAGGAGGCCGAGCGGATCCAGACCACGGTCGCGGCCGCCATCGCCGAGCGCCGCCCCTACGCCTTTCAGACCCGCTTCCGCCGCGCCACCGACGGCGCCGAGATCTGGATCGGCGCCCGCGGCGAGGCCGTTCTCGCCGCGGACGGCACGCCGGTCGGCATCGTCGGCGTGGTGCAGGATGTCACCACCCGCGTCGAGGCTCGGGAGGCGCTGGCCGAGCGCGAGGAGCGCCTGCGCGTCGCCACCACGGTCGCCAATCTCGGCATCTTCGAGTGGCACGTCCTCGACGACCGGGCGACCTGGGAGAACGAGCGGATGTTCGCGATCTTCGGTCGCCGGCCGGAAGAGGGCAGCATCGGCAAGGCCACCTTCCTCAAGGAGATCCTCCACCCGGATGATCGCCCGGTCTTCCGGCAGGCAATCCTGCGGGCGCTGCGCGAGGACACGATCCTGCACGCCACCGGCCGCATCCGCCGCCACGACGACGGCCAGTGGCGCACGATCGACATGGCCGGGCGGTTCGAGCGGGCCCGGCCGGGCGGCCTGCCGCGGCGCCTGATCGGCGTGGTCGCCGACGTGACCGATCGCCACCTCTCCGAGGAACGGCGCAGCCTCCTGATCCGCGAGTTGCACCACCGGGTGAAGAACACGCTCGCCACGGTCCAGGCCATCGTCGGCTCGACGGCCCGGACCGCCACCAGCATCGACAGCTTCCACGAGGCTTTCGTCGGCCGGATCAAGTCGCTCGCCCACACCCACAGCGTGCTCACCGAGGCGACGTGGCAGACCGCGAGCCTGCGCGACCTGCTGGCCTCCGAGCTGATGCCCTACGCGGAGACCGAGACGGAGACCTCGCCGGATCTGCGCATCGTCCTCGACGGGCCGGCGGTCGATCTTCCCTCCGAGATCGCCGTGCCGATCGGCATGGCGATCCACGAGCTGACGACCAACGCCGCGAAGTACGGCGCGCTCTCGACCGGCCGCGGCCGGGTCGCGATCACGTGGAGGGTCGAGGCCGGCGTGCTGCACCTCGACTGGCGCGAGAGCGGCGGTCCCCCCGTGGCCCCGCCCACCCGCCAGGGGTTCGGCTCACGCCTGCTGCAGCGGGTGCTGACGACGCAGGTCCAGGCGCAGATCACCACAGATTACGCGCCGGAGGGCTTTCACCTGACGCTCGCCGCGCCGCTGCCGGAGCGCAACCCGGCCCTCAACCCGTTGGTCTGACGCCTGCCCTCACCGGCGGAACCCCTGCCCCCAAGATCGCGGCCCGAGATCCCGGGCAGTTGGGGGTGGGGTAGACCGATGCAAGGCCGCGCGGGGGGCGGTAGACGCCGCCCTCAGGCCGCGCCCCGAGCCTCCTCGCCGCCGGCATTCACGAAGCTCTTCAGTTCGTCGAGCGAGCCGAAGGTGAAGCGGCCGCGCGGGGTGTCGGCCTCGATCGAGCCGTCGGAGAACATCACGTAGGTGTTGGCGCCCGACGCGTAGGAGCCGACCGCGTGCCGCTCCTCGGCGGCGGTCGCCTCCGACTCGGGCTCTTGTGCCTCGGGCTCTTGTACCTCGAGCTCTCGTGCCTCGGGTTCCTGCGCCTCGTCCTGCGGCCCCGATCCCTGCAACTCCTGCGACGCGGATGCTTCCGGCTCAGGCGATGGTTCGGGCTGGGCCGACGGCGCCTGCGCCGTCGGAGCGGGCGCCGGCTCGTCGAGGAAGGAGCGCAGGCCGATCGGTCCCACGGCGGGGGGATCAACCTCGATCCGCTCCTCGTCCCGCGGCGCGACGACCGAAGCCGTCACCGGCTCGGAAAAGGCCGGCGCGGGTGCGTGTACGGGTTCCGGCGCGCGGAAGAGGTCGTCGTCGCTCGCGCGCGGCGGCGCGGTCTCCGGCAACAGATCGGGCAGCAGCGGTTCGGCGACGCTCGGCTGCGGCTCGGCGGACGGGGCCGGATCCTCGAAAACCGGCTCGGAGCCCCGGCCGCCCGGCCGCAGCGCGCCCAGAGACAGGCCCGCGAGACCGGCTGCGCCCGCGCCGGCCGCGCCGATGCCGGCGAGCGAGGGGCGCTGCGGCGGCGCGACCTCGGGAGCCGCGAAGGCTGGCGCCTCCGGCGTCGAGGCCTCCCAGGGCACCGTCCCGGCGGAAGGCGCGGCCGGAATGTCGATCTGGGGCGATGCGGTGCGCCACTCGGAAACGGCGCCGTGGAGCTTGAGCAGGCGGTAGACGATCGCGGTGAGCCCGAGCAGGACCACGCCCGCCGAGGCCGCGGTCGAGCCGCCGATCACCATCGCCAGCCCGCTCTCCAGGCGAACATAGGGGAAGCCCTGGACCACGGCGGCGATGCCCCCGAGGATCATGACGGAACTGAGCGCGAGCAGCGCAACGACCATGGTACTCTCGACTGACTCTCGCGGGCGGCGTGTGGGGAGCAAGATAACCCCCGGCCCGCGCATTGCAAAATCGCCCGGCCCCGTTGTCCCTGGAAACCGGCCCTTCCGCCTCTCCTTGCACAGCCGAGGGCCTGCGCAAAACGGTGGATGCCGCGCTTTCGCCGGTGACAGGCGCGTGGATACGGCCCCGGTGGCGTTGCCGAGCCCGGTCCGCCGACTTACCTACCCGGCCGTCACCTCGCCGGCCGCGCGCTTCGAACGACCTGCGCGCTTCGCCTCCGCTCCCCGCGAGAACCGGACAACCCAGGAGACACGCATGACGTTCACCCTGCCCGAGCTGCCCTACGCCTACGACGCGCTGGGGCCGTACATGTCGAAGGAAACCCTCGAGTTCCACCACGACAAGCACCACAAGGCCTATGTCGACACCGGCAACAAGCTGCTGGAGGGCACCGACCTCGCGGGCAAGAGCGTCGAGGAGATCGTCAAGGCGAGCTACAACACCAATCAGGCGCTCTTCAACAACGCCGGCCAGCACTACAACCACCTCCACTTCTGGAACTGGATGAAGCCCAACGGCGGCGGTCAGCCCCCGGCCGAGCTCGCCAAGAAGATCGACGAGGATCTCGGCGGCTACGAGAAGTTCAAGGCCGACTTCATCCAGGCCGGCGTCGGCCAGTTCGGCTCGGGCTGGGCCTGGCTCGCGGTCAAGGACGGCAAGCTCGCGATCCTGAAGACCCCGAACGGCGAGAACCCGCTGGTCCACGGCGCCAAGCCGATCCTCGGCGTCGACGTGTGGGAGCACTCCTACTACATCGACTACCGCAACCGTCGCCCCGACTACCTCAAGGCGTTCATCGAGAATCTCGTGAACTGGGAATACGTCGAGAAGCTGTACGGGGAAGCCAAGGCCTGATCGGCCTCGCAGACCGGTCTGATGCAGCCGCCCCGTTCGCCGACGGGGCGGCTTTTTCATGCGCGCCGTGACCCTCCGGTCATTGTCGTGCCGCGTCTGACGGGCGTACTGCCCCGGTAGGCCATCCTATCCAGGCCCTCATCCTGAGGTGCCGGCGCGCGGCGTCGGCCTCGAAGGATCCTTCAGATCCCGCGCGCGAACGGGAGGATCCTTTGAGGCCGCTACGCGGCATCTCAGGATGAGGGCTTGAGCGGGATCGACTGTTCGCACGGGATCGTCTGCTCAAAAAATGATCCGCTCGATCCTCTCCGTCGGCGGCTGGACGCTGGTCTCGCGGGTCACGGGCTTTGCCCGCGACGTGGTCACCGCCGCCGTGATGGGCGCCGGGCCGATGGCGGATGCCTTCGTCGTCGCCTTCCGCCTGCCCAACCATTTCCGGGCGATCTTCGGCGAGGGGGCGTTCAACACGGCCTTCGTGCCGGCCTACACCCATCTGGAGCAGGCCGGCGCGGACGGCGCCGCCGCGCGCTTCGCCGATCGCGTCTTCACCCTGATGCTGATCGTGCAGGTGGCGCTGCTGGCGCTGGCGCTCCCGGCGATGCCGTGGATCGTGCGGGCGCTGGCACCGGGCTTTTCCGAGGACGGGGCGCGGTTTGCGCTCGCCGTGAGCCTGACGCGGATCACCTTCCCCTACCTGCTGTTCATGACGCTGGTGACGCTGTTCTCCGGCATCCTCAACGCGCATCGCCGCTTCGCCGCCGCGGCCGGCGCGCCGGTCCTGCTCAACCTCGCGATGCTGGTGGCGCTGGGGCTGGCCTTCCTGTTCCCGAACGCGGCCTACGCCGCGGCCTGGGGCGTCTCGGTGTCCGGGGTGCTGCAATTTGCGCTAGTCTGGTGGGATGCGAGGCGCCACGCCTATGCCCCGCAACTGACGAAGCCCGTCCTGCGCGATCCCGATATGATCCGGTTCTTCAAGATCCTGGGACCGGCGGTGATCGGCTCGGCCGGCTTCCAGATCGCGACGTTTGCCGACACCATCATCGCGAGCTTCCTGCCGACCGGCGCGGTCTCGGCGCTCTATTACGCCGACCGGATCTACCAGCTGCCCTTCGGCGTCATCGCCATCGCCGCCGGCACCGTGCTCCTGCCGGAGATGAGCCGACGCATCGCAGCCGGAGACGTGGCCGGCGCGCACGCGGCGCAGAACCGGGCCGCCGGTTTCTCGCTGGCGCTCTCGGCCCCCTTCACGATCGCCTTCCTGACCCTGCCGGGACTGATCATGGCGGCCCTGTTCCAGCGCGGCGCCTTCACCGCCGAGGACGCCGCCCGCGCGGCCTCGGTGCTCGCGGCCTACGGGCTGGCCCTGCCCGCCGTGGTCTTGGTGCGCTCGGCGGTGGCGAGCTTCAACGCCCGGCAGGACACCACGACGCCGCTCTACGCCTCGCTGACCGCGATCGCCGTCAACGTCGCGCTGAAACTCGTGCTCACCGGCCCCTACGGCGTCGCCGGCCTCGCGCTCGCCACCGCCATCGGCCAATGGATCAACCTCGCCCTTCTCTACGGACTGGCGCTGCGCCGCGGCTGGACCGCGCCGGGGCGCGTGCTCGGCGTTACCGTCGCCGCCGTCGTCGTGGCGAGCGCGGTGCTGGCGGGGCTCGCCGTCTACGGCCTGCCCTTCGCGGAGCGGATCGTGCCCGCCCTGCCCCACCTGCGCGAGATCGCCGTGCTCGGCGTCCTCGGCATCGCCGGGGCTCTGGCCTATGCCGGCACCCTGCTCGCGGTGATGGGGGCCTTCGGCGTGCGCTTGCGCCGCAGGTAGGTTCGCCGGGCCCGCCCCATCTCAGGCCGCATGAGCGACCCCGATCTCCTCGCCGGCAAGAGCCACGCCGTCTTCGATGCCTACGGCACCCTGTTCGACGTGCATTCGGCGGTCGCGCGCCATGCCGACGCGCTCGGACCGCGAGCGGCGATGCTGTCCGAGCTGTGGCGGACCAAGCAGCTCGAATATTCCTGGGTCCACGGCCTGATGGGCCGCTATGTCGGGTTCTGGGACCTGACCGAGCGCGCCCTCGATTTCGCCCTGGCCAAGCATCCCGAGATCGACCGGGTCCATCGCGAAAACCTCCTCGACGCCTATCGCGCCCTCGACGCCTACGGCGAGGTGCCCGGCGTGCTGGAACGTCTGCGCGGGCGGGGCGTGAAGACCGCCCTGTTCTCCAACGGCAACGCCGCGATGCTGGAGCGGGCGGTGGCCTCGGCGGGCCTCGCCGAGCGGCTCGACGCGGTGCTCTCGGTCGATCCCGTGCAAACCTTCAAGACGGCGCCCGCCGCCTATCGTCTGGTCCTCGATCGGCTCGATACCGCGCGGGCGGAGGTGCTGTTCTTCTCCTCGAACCGCTGGGACATCGCGGGGGCGACGGCCTTCGGCTTCGACGCGGTGTGGGTGAACCGGACGGAGCAGCCCGACGAGTACCCGGACCTGCCGCCCCGCGCGGTCGTGAAGTCCCTCGCTGCGGTGATCTGAACCGCCGCCAACGGCCCGTTCGCCAATCCTTAAGCTTGACCGGATTAGTTCGGACGCACGTGCCTGTCGTTTCCTTGTCTGATCCGTCCGGTTGTCCAAAGGATCCGTTCTCGTGCCCGCCCTATCTCTCCCCGTTCTCGCCCGGAAGGGCGTCTGCGCGGCGCTTCTCGGCGCCGCCCTCCTGTCCGCCGCCCCGGCCTCCGCCCGTGACGGCCGCAACGGCGCCCTGATCGGCGGTGCGGCGGCCGGCGTGATCGGCGGTCTCGCCGTCGGCGCGCTTCTGAACGGTGCCGCGCCCCCGCCGCCTCCGCCGGCGCGCCGGGTCTATGTCGAGGAGGAGCCGGTCTACGTCGCGCCTCCGCCGCGCCGCGGCCCGATCTGCCACTATGAGCGCCGCAAGGTCTGGCTCGACGAGGTCGAGTTCACCTACCGCCGGGTCGAGGTCTGCGAGTAGCTTTCTGGCGTTTACGCTGCGTGCGAGGACAGGCGCCCGCCTCAGGCCGGCGCCTCTTTCGTCAGGATCCAGTCCTCGACCACGATGGCGTCGAGGCCGGTGGTGTAGAACATCAGGATCGCGTCCTCCGCCGTGTGGAGGATCGGCTTGCCCATCACGTTGAAGCTGGTGTTGAGCAGGATCGGCACGCCGCTCAGTTCGGCAAATGCCGCGATCAGCGCCGCGTAGGCCGGATTGCGCTCGCGTGTCACGCTCTGGAGCCGCCCGGTGCCGTCGGCATGGACCACCGCCGGCACCCGCTCCCGCATCGCCTCGCGCCAGACCAGGGTGCGCTCCATGTACGGGCTGTCGGCGTAGTCCTCGAACCAGTCCGGCCCGGCCTCGGCGAGGATCGAGGGTGCGAAGGGCCGGAACGCCTCGCGGTACTTCACCTTGGCGTTGAGCGATTCCTTGGCGTGGGCCGGGCGCGGATCGGCGAGGATCGAGCGGTTGCCGAGCGCCCGCGGGCCGAACTCCGCCCTCCCCTGCACCCAGCCGACGAGGCCGCCCTCGGCCAGGATCTTGGCCGCCTCCCGCGTCACGCCCTCGTGGCCGAGGCGGCGGGCGCGGGGCTCCCACTCGGCCATGCGCTCCAGTGGCTCGGTCGAGACGGTCGAGCCGAGATAGGGCGTGAGCGGGCGGGCCGCGCGCGCCGGGCCCTTCCAGTCGGGATCGTCCTCGGCCAGCGCCAGCCACGCGGCGCCGATGGCGTTGCCGTCGTCGGCGGGCGCCGAGGGCACGTGCAGGCGCTGGAACCCCGAGCGCCCGAGCACCCGCCCGTTATAGGAGGAGTTGAGCCCGCAGCCCCCGGCGATGACGAGGTTGTCCGACGGCGCCAGGCGCCAGGCCTCGGCGACCAGCACGTCCATGAGTTCGGAAAAGATGTCCTGGCCGCAGCGGGCGAGGTCGGCCCAGCCCTGCTCGCCGACATCCTTCGGGCGCCGCGCCAGGATCTCGGCGGCGACCGCCTGGACCGTGGCTTCGTCGGCAAATTTCAGGCGCCCGTCCTCGACGGTGTAGAGGCGGCGCAGGATTGCCATCAGGTCCGGATCGGTGCGGCCATAGGGCGCGAGCCCCATGATCTTCCACTCCTCGCCCTTGATCTGGTCGAAGCCGGCGAGGTCGGTGACGAGGCCGTAGAGGAAGCCCACCGAGCCGCGCCCGCGCTGGCGCCGCACCTCCTCGATCCGCCCGTCCCTCAGGCGATAGATCGCCGCCGCGCCGGTCTCGCCCATGCCGTCGACGATCAGTGCGGTCGCCTCCTCGAACGGGCTGCCCCACAGGGCGTAGGCGGCGTGAGCGAGGTGGTGGGCGTAGCGCTTCCGCCCGGCGATGGTCGCCCGTGGCTTTCCGCCGAAGCCGCGGGTCTCGTTGTCGAGCGCGAGAACCGTGCCGTTGCCGGCCCGCGCCTGCATGGCGTGGAGATCGGCGATGAAGACCCGCTCGGCCCGCTCCGGCACGAGGGAGCGGTTGAGGGTGGAGGGGTGGTCGGCGAGCGCCGGAAGGTCGAAGGCGCCGGAGGCCGCCTGCCCTTTCAGGAACTCCGAGAACTGCTCGCCCCAGGAAGTGGCGACGACGAGCTCCGTCCCCTCGGGGACGTGATGCTTCAGGAGGCCCGCCATGCGGGTGCCGGGATCGGGCTCGCAGTTCGGGGCGCGCTTGTATTGCAGGTAGCGCTCGGCGGCTTCGGCGAACAGAACGGCGCCGTCCGGCCCGACGAGGGCGAGCGCCGGATCGTGGAAGGTCGTGGCGAGGCCGAGATAGGTGCGCATGCTGCCGGGCTACACGCCGGCAGGCGGGGCGACAACCGCGTTGCGATGCGGGGAACGCCGTGCGAGACGAGCCGCCGATGACGGACGCCTTCCCCGCCTCGCCTCCCCTCGCCCTCGTGATCTTCGACTGCGACGGCGTGCTGATCGACAGCGAGCCGATCAGCCTCGCGACCCTGACGCGCGGCCTCAACGGGATCGGACTCGCCATCGATCTCGACACCGTGCGCGAGCGCTTCGCCGGCACTTCGATGATCTCGATCATGGAGCGCGTCGCCCGCGAGGATGGCATCACCGCTCCGGACGGCTTCGTCGAGCGGGTGAAGGCGGAGACGCTGGCCGCGTTCGAGGCGGAACTCACCGCCATGGCCGGCATCGCGGACGCCCTCGGCCTCCTGCGCCTGCCCTTCTGCGTCGCCTCCAGCAGCGATCCGGTGCGGCTGCGCCGCTCGCTCGGTCTGACGGGCCTGCTGCCGCTGTTCGGCGAGCACGTCTTCTCGTCCGCGCAGGTGGCGCGCGGAAAGCCGTTCCCCGATCTGTTCCTGTTCGCGGCGGAGCGGATGGGCGTGGCGCCGGAGGGCTGCCTCGTCATCGAGGACAGCGTGCCGGGCGTTCAAGCGGCCCGCGCCGCGGGCATGCGGGTCGTCGGCTTCACCGGCGGCGGCCACTGGGGCCACGATCGGGATGGGCGAGATCTCCTGGCGGCCGGTGCGCTCACGGTCTTTTCCGCCCATGGGGAGCTCGGCCGCATCGTCGCCGCGGGCTGAGCACGGCTCCCCGGCCTCGCAGCCGGGAGGGCAGGCCGGCCCTCGTCCCCGGTCTCCTCCTCGCTGCGGAGGAGGATGCCCGCGGCATGCGTATTACCTCGGAAGCCTCCAGTGCCATCCCGTGCTTCAGGATGTACCGGATGCCTCGGCGCACGCAGGAGTGTCATCGCGATCAGGGGTGCTGACGGCGCCGCGACGGGCGTGAGCCATGCGGTTTTCCGCTGGCGCCGCCGCGGTCGCTCCCGCCGCCGGGCCGCATCCCAGGCGGAGGGCCCGGCCGATGCGCGATCCGAAACTCCGATCCCGCGCCTCTTTCGAGGAGTGGCACGATGGACGTTTCAACCTTCGAGATCCTCTACAAGCCGCTGACGCCGCCGCTCGGGGCGGGGACCGAGGCGATCGCCCGCCGCGTTCTGCAGGGCTACTTCCTCACGATCGCCAACACGGAGGCGTTCGATTTCACCTTCCGGATCGCCTTCAACATCACCCTGCCGAATCCGGACAATCCGGCCCGGCGCCTCGACGGCAACACCCTGTTCATCACCGACGTCGCCTCGCCCGACAACGTCTTCTCGACCAGCCTGACGCGCAGCCCGGCCGGCGGCAACCGCTATGTCGGGTCCTTCGTTGTTCCGGCCGGCAAGACCGCCCTCGTCGTGCTGTTGCCGAACATCACGGTGCCGACCTTCTTCGCCACGACGCCGGCCGATATCGAGATTCGAGGCTGGGTCTCGCTGTCTCTGCCATGCCTGTTTCGCAGGGTCGGGCGCTTCTTCAAGCTGACCCCACAGGAGGGCGCCCCGGCGCGCGTCCTGCTCAACGCCGAGCATCGCTCGACCTACCTGCCGCCGGGATGGCCGGTGACGGCGTCCGGCGATCTCGATTTCGACCAGACCGGGACCAATCTGACGCTGGCCAGCGGCATGGCTCTGAACGAGGTGCCGCAGGATCGATGCTTCTTCTTCCCGCCCGTCTTCGAGGCGCTGGAACCGGTGCTGAAGCGGATCCCGGATGCCCTCGTCATGGCCTCCGACCTCGACGAGGTCGAGGCGGCCGCCGCCCTCGTCGCCGGGCTGGCGCGTTTCGGCCCGGAGAACGAGAGCCTCGATGCGATGAACCGTGTCCTCGAACAGGCGGGGCTCGGCGTGCGTCTCGCGCCGGCCCCGAAAGCGGCCGGGCAGAAATAGCGCCGCACCCCTGCCGGGGCGGCCGCGCCTAAGCGCTTCTCACCACAGCTAAGACGCGCCAAGCGAGGCGCGAATCGCGGCGCGATCTTTCACTGTCAAGCTGAACTTCGAAAGAACATTCCGTTGACGGTTGGGGTTTGACCACTCATCTTGAGGGCGTGCGAACGACTTCGCGCCGCGGTGATTTGTAGTGGCACGCTTGCGCCGCGTTATCAAACGCTAATGCATCACGGCGCACTTGCGCCGTGGTCCTCGTGAGAGAGGAGGACTTGCCTTGATCGGATTGTTTATTTGTAAAACTTCGAAACAGCCCGGCGCCTGGGAGGGCCGGATGTGGGGGTGTTGTCGGCGGACGGTCACATCCGTGGGCTAGAGCATCGCGCCGAAAGGCGACCCCGGCTTCCGGGGTCGGACGATGCAGCGATCCAGCGCCCACGAACGCCTTGCCGACAACCGGCCGACGATGGCCGCAGGAGTTCACCCCGTCATGACCCGTGTCCAGACCGCCTATTTCGACGATGACGCGCTCGACCTTTCCAGCGCGGACGCCGCCCCCGCCCGCGTGATCGAGATCGGCGAGGTCACCGCCGGCATCGCCGTGCCCGAGCGCGGCGGTGTCCGCTTCTTCTCGTCCGAGCGCCGTTTCGACGGCCTCGACGGCACCCTGTTCCGCACCGTGGAGCAGGCCGCCCGCGCCGCGCGGGAGAGGGATCGCCAGCCGCGCCTGCGCGCGGTCTAGGGCGTCCCGCCGACCGTCCCATCCCGATCGGCATATGAAAGAGGCCGGCGTCTCCCCTCGGAGCCGCCGGCCTCTCTTCTAGAAGCTGTGGTGGCGGGCGGCGGCCCGTTTCCCTCGACCGGGCAGGCTACTTGCACTCTTCGCGAGCGCGCTTGAGCGCTTCCGCGAAACCGCCCAGCGCGTAGTCGTCCTGGGTCGGGTTGCCGCGCTGCGAGGTGGTGCGGACTGTGGCGGTCTGGGCACGGCTCATCTCCGCGACGATGCGCGGCTCGTCCGCCTGGTTCTGGATCCAGGCGTTCTCGTCCTTCACCACGAGGCCGTAGCGGGTGTTCCCCACCGACAGATAGGGATCGCTCGGAGCGGCGGCGGCGCCGGGCTTGGCCTGGGCTGCGGCGGGTTTCGGCTTGAAGCCGAGCATCACCGCGATCTCGCCCTGGGCGGCGCCCTTGGGAAAGGTCACGAACAGGTAGCCGGTGTCGCGGGCGAGCGACTTGGGGCTGCGGGTCGCCGGTTGGGCGATGACGTAGCAGAGCTTGTCGCGGCCCTGCGCGCCGTTGGTGAAGACGTTCCAGTCTCCGAACACGGCGAGGGGCACGGCCTGCTGCATCCCCGGCGGCAGCGCCGAACTCTTCGGCTTGCGGCGGCTCGCCCGGGCAGGGATGACCTCCGCGCCCTGGATGCCGTCCTGCGCCCGCGCCGGCTCGGATGGGGCCGTCAGGGTTGCGGCCGCCGCGGTGCCCAGCAGGAAGGCTGCGAGCGAGCGGCCGGGACGGGGGGCGGGGCGAACGATCGAAGGGCGGTGCCGCTGCATCTCTACTCGGGTGTACGGACGGCCGGGCCGGCCATCTTCACGCGTCGTCAGGATGACGGGCCGAAGCGGAACAGGAAAGCCCTGCCCGGCCCGATCAACCGAAAACGAGCATGGACCGTCTCCGTCGGTGCGGCGTCAGACCGCCCGCATCTCCGCCGTCAGGGCCGCGGCCGCGAGCGCGGCCGCCGGAAGATCGATCGCCGGATCGATCTCGGGAAGATGGATCTCGACGGCGGTCGGGGCGGCGCCGGGGGCCGGCTCGACCGGCTTGGGCTGAGCGGGCTTCGCCGGATCGTTGTAGGGCGTGTTGTAGGCCTTGCGGATCGAGGCCCAGAAGGCGTCCCGCTCCGCGTCGGTCAGGCGTGCGAGGCGGGCGTCGATGAGCGCCGTCGCCTGCGCGGCCAGGGCCGGCGTTTCCTCGACGGTGATCCAACTCTCAACGTTCATCGACGGCACTCCGCGGCTTCGGACGGTCGGATAGCCAAGCTCAGTTAGCTGAAACCTGAACGCGGCATTTTCCGTGCCTGTTCCCGCGGAGCAGCCCCTACTTCTCCACAGGACCGAGCTTTTCCAGCCAGGCTTGGGCCTGCCGGCGCACGTTGTCCGGCGCGGTGCCGCCGTAACTGGTGCGGCTCGCCACCGAGTTCTCGACGCCGAGAACCGCGAAGACGGCCTCTGTGATGCCGGGCTCGATCGCCCGCATCGCGTCGAGGGACAGCTCCTCCAGGCCGATGCCGCGCTCCGAGGCCGCGGCGACGACCCGGCCGGTGACGTGGTGGGCCTGCCGGAAGGGCATGTTCAGCTCGCGCACCAGCCAATCGGCGAGATCGGTGGCGGTGGCGTAGCCGGAGCCCGCGGCGCGCTTGAGCGTCTCGGCCACGGGTTCGAGGTCGCGCACCATGCCGGCCATGGCGGCGAGGCACAGGGAGAGCGACTGCAGGGCGTCGAAGGTGCCTTCCTTGTCCTCCTGCATGTCCTTCGAGTAGGCGAGCGGCAGGCCCTTCATCACGATGAGCAGACCCGTCAGCGCGCCGATGATGCGGCCGGCCTTCGCCCGCACCAGTTCGGCGGCGTCGGGGTTGCGCTTCTGCGGCATGATCGACGAGCCGGTGGTGAAGCCGTCGGAGAGCCTCACGAAACCGAATTGCGCCGAGGTCCACACCACCAGTTCCTCGGCGAAGCGCGAGAGGTGGACCGCGCAGATCGCGGCAGCCGAGAGCGATTCCAGGGCGAAGTCGCGATCGGCGACCGAATCGAGCGAGTTCGCGGTCGGCCGGTCGAAGCCCAGTGCCGAGGCCGTGGCGTGCCGGTCGATCGGGAACGAGGTGCCGGCGAGGGCCGCCGACCCGAGCGGGCACTCGTTGAGGCGGGCCCGGGCGTCGCGGAACCGGCCGCGGTCGCGCGCCAGCATCTCGACATAGGCGAGGCAGTGGTGGCCGAAGGTGACGGGCTGGGCCGATTGCAGGTGGGTGAAGCCCGGCATCACGGTCTCGGCGTGCTTCGCCGCCGTCTCGGCCAGCGCCCGCTGCAGGTCGGCGACCTGCGCGTCCAGCGCGTCGAGGGTGTCGCGCACCCACAGCCGCATGTCGGTGGCCACCTGATCGTTGCGCGAGCGGGCGGTGTGAAGCCGCCCGGCGGCAGGGCCGACGATCTCCGTCAGCCGACTCTCCACCGCCATGTGGATGTCCTCCAGCTCGCGCCGGAAGACGAATTCGCCGCGCTCGATCTCCGCCTCGACGGACTTGAGCCCGGCTTCGATGGCTGCCACATCCTCGGCTGGCAGGATCCCTTGGCTCCCCAGCATCGCGACATGCGCCAGCGAGCCGCGAATGTCCTGGGGCGCGAGCCGCCTGTCGAACCCGATGGAGGCGTTGATCTCCTCCATGATCTCGGCCGGGCCACTGGCGAAGCGGCCGCCCCACATCCGGTTGCTCATGGCTGATCCCACCTTCCGCACGCGAAACGAGGCTCGGCCGTGAAGGCGACCCCGAAAATTCTTGCCGTCACTCTTGCCGTCACTCTTGCCGCCGGCGCCGTCCTCGTCGGCGGCCTCGCCCTATACGGGACGGGCTCGAACCTCGGCAACCTCGCGGCCTCCGGTCCCTGCGCCGAGGCCGCCCCGGCCGCGGCTCGGCTCGCCCCGCTCGCCCGCGGCGAGGTCGCGGCCTTCGACGCATCCGCCGCCCCGAAGCCCGCGCCGGACGTCGCGTTCAGGGGCCCCGACGGCGCGCCGACCGATCTGGCGGCCCTGCGCGGAAAGCTGCTGCTGGTGAACCTTTGGGCGACGTGGTGTGCTCCCTGCAAGGCCGAGATGCCGGCCCTCGACCGCCTGCAGGCGGAACTCGGCGGCGACGCCTTCCAGGTCGTGGCGATCAATGTCGAGACGCGCAACCTCGACAAGCCGCCGGCCTGGTTCAAGGCCAACGGCATTACCCACCTGACCTATTACGGCGGTCCCGAGGGCAAGGTTCTCCCGGCGATCCAGTCCGCTGTCGGCTCCACGGGGCTGCCGACGACGATGCTGGTCGACGCCAAGGGCTGCACCCTTGGCGTGATGAAGGGGCCGGCCGAGTGGTCGAGCGAGGACGGCAGGCGGCTGATCCGGGCCGCCCTCGGCACCGGCGCCTGAGCGCGGCCGGGTTGCCGCGCCCGGTGTGACGAAGCCGTCAAGCCGGCAGACGAGCCTGCGCGGTCCGCCCCCAGGCAGCCGAAGGCCCGGGCGAGGGGCGCGGCGAACGGCCCCGCCGCCGGCGATCCGGCCCGAGTTCTTGTCCCGGTTCTTGTCCCAGTTCTTGCCTGAGTTCCCCCCACGGCCTAGTCACGGCTGGACAGAGCTGTCGCGGAGGCGAGCCGCTTCCGCGCGAGGGCGAACATGCTGCGAACCGTTTCCCGTTTCCTCGGACTGCCGTTCCTCAGCCGGGCGCTCGGGCTCGTGGTGATGGCGGCGGGCTTCGTGCAGCTCTGCTACGACGGCGCCCGGTCCATCGCCAATAACGGCCTGCGGGTGACGAGCCTCGCGCAGCTGATCCAATCCCTGCCGCAGGAGCGGATCACCGCCCTGGGTGCCTCGATCCGGCAGGCCGCCCCCTGGGCGGAGACCGTGCTGCTCACCCCGCTCGGGCTCGTGCCGGCGGCTCTGTTCGGGCTCGGCCTGGGCGCGGTGCTGGTCTGGCTCGGTCAGCCGCCCCGCGAGCCGATCGGATTCCTGACGCGGCCCTGAGCCGTTCCCGCAGCCGATTCGCGCGGTCCCCGTCGGAATCGCGGATCTGAACCTTGTCGTCCGAAGCGCCGCGCGGGCCGGCCGGTGCGGAGCCCGCGACGGCCGGCGGTCAGCCCGTCAGATCCCCCAATACGGCGCCGCGTTGTAGTAGCGGTGGACGTGCTCCTCCCAGGCGCGCTCGTCCTCGGGGTCGCCGCCCTCCGGCGAGCGGGCGGGCGCGTCGCGCAACTGTTCCTCGGTGACGTCGACGACATAGGCGTCGAGCCCGGTGTCGTAGCGCAGCACCGCCCAGGGGAGCGTGTAGTACTCCTCGCCCATGCCGAGGAAGCCGCCGAAGCTCATCACCGCGTAAGCGACGCGGCCCGAGCGCTTGTCGAGCATCAGCCGCTCGATGCGGCCGACCTTGGTCCCATCGGCCCGGCGCACCTCGGTGCCGATGACGCGGTCGCTGGCGATCAGGCTGCGGGGCGCGAGCCCAACATCGGCCGCACCCTCGGAACGAACCGGATCCATGGCGATCACCCTGCAACGTTGTTACAGCTTGCCATAAAAAACGCCCATGCCGCCGGGCACGTTCCGTTTCTTTCCATCCCCGCCCCGCCCCGCTTCGCAAACCCGGATGAGCCCTCGCGCATGCCGCTGCCCCGCCTGACCCTCCCCGCCCTCGCGCTCGCCCTGCCGGCCCTCATGGGTCCGGCCGCGGCGCAGGACCGCGGCAGCGTCAATCCGAAGCCGCTGCCGCCGCTGGCCAATCCCGATGATCCCTCGACGCCGGCCAAGGCCCTGTTCGGCCGCGTCACCGGGCCGACCAGCGGCCAAGCCCGGTCCTTCGGCTCCTACGCCAAGGGCTGCTTTGCCGGCGGCGAGGCGCTGCCGCTCGACGGCGCGAACTGGCAGGTGATGCGCCCCTCGCGCAACCGGATGTGGGGGACGCCCCATCTCGTGGACTTCATCGAGCGGCTCGCCGCCCGCGCGCCGCAGGCCGGCTGGCCGGGGCTCCTCGTCGGCGACATGTCGCAGCCGCGCGGCGGGCCGATGCTCACCGGCCACGCCTCGCATCAGCTCGGTCTCGACGTGGACGTCTGGCTCACGCCGATGCCCGACCACCGCATGAGCCGGGCCGAGCGCGAGGAGACCTCGGCCACCAACGTGGTGCGCTCCGACCGGCTCGACATCGACCCCGACGTCTGGACCCGCCAGCACACGGCGCTGATCCGCATGACCGCCAAGCAGCCCGAGGTGGCCCGCATCTTCGTCAACGCGGCGATCAAGAAGGCCCTGTGCCGCGAGGCGGGCGGGGATCGCGGCTGGCTCACCAAGGTGCGCCCGATGTACGGGCACAACTACCACTACCACATCCGCCTCGCCTGCCCCGGCGGCGAGGCCTCCTGCGACGACCAGGCGCCGCCGCCCCCCGGCGACGGCTGCGGGGCGGAGCTCGATTACTGGTTCAGCCCGGCGGTGCTGAACCCGCCCAAGCCCAAGACGCCGCCGAAGCCCCGCCCGCCGATGACGCTGGCGGGCTTGCCGGATGCCTGCCGCGCGGTGCTGCACGCGCGGTAGCCGCCGCCTACTTCTCGTGGTGTCCGGCCGAGAGCCGGTCGGTCAGCGCCATCAGCAGGCCGGACACCACGAAGACCATGTGGATGCCGACCAGCCAGGAGAGGTCGCGGTCGCTGTAGTTCTTTACGTCGAGGAACGACTTCAGGAGCTGGATCGCCGAGATCGCGACGATGGAGGAGATCAGCTTCAGCTTGAGTCCGCTGAAGTCGATGGTGCCCATCCAGGTGGGCCAGTCCTTGTGGTCGGTGTGATCGAACTTCGAGACGAAGTTCTCGTAGCCCGAGAAGATCACGATGATCAGCAGCGAGGCGGTGAAGGTCAGATCGACCAGGGCCAGCACGCCGAGGATGGTCTGCGACTCGGTCGATTCGAGCGCGTGCGAAACGACGTGGCCCAGCTCCATCAGCAGCCGGACCAGCAGAACGACGAGGGTGACGGTCAGCGCGGCGTAGAACGGCGCCAGCAGCCACCGGCAGGCGAAGAGAAAACGTTCGAAGCCACGTTCCAGCATTGTCTCTCTGTTCCCGGCCATCTGAGGGCGGCCGGGATTTGGCATGGGCGCTCGGGCCCCGCAAGACGGCCAAGCTCGGGGCCGCCCTGCGGGCGCCGGGCGGGCGTTACTCCGCCGCCACGCCGACGCCGACGGGGCAGGAGACGCCGGTGCCGCCGAGCCCGCAATAGCCGCCGGGGTTCTTGGCGAGGTATTGCTGGTGGTATTCTTCGGCGAAGTAGAAGGTGTCGAGCGGCACGATCTCCGTCGTCACCGGTCCGTAGCCGCGCGAATCCAGCGCCCGGGCGTAGGCGTCACGCACCGCCCGCGCGGTCGCGGCCTGAGCCTCGTCCCGCGTGTAGATGCCGGAGCGGTACTGCGTGCCGACATCGTTGCCCTGGCGGTAGCCCTGCGTCGGGTCGTGGCTCTCGAAGAAGGTCTTGAGCACCGCCTCCAGCGGCAGCACGGCGGGATCATACGCCACGAGCACGACCTCGTTATGCCCGGTCAGGCCGGAGCAGACCTCCTCGTAGGTCGGGTTCGGCGTGAAGCCGCCGGCATAGCCCACGGCGGTGACGTGGACGCCCCGGGGCAACTGCCAGAACTTGCGCTCGGCCCCCCAGAAGCAGCCGAGCCCGAGCACGATCGTCTCGATACCGTCCGGATAGGGGCCCTTCAGCGGATTGCCGTTGACGAAGTGGCGCTCGGCGGTCGGTAGGGGATGCGGCCGGCCGGGAAGGGCTTCGGACGGCGTCGGCATCTCGGGCCGCTTACGGAACAGAAGCATCGCGGATTCCTCCGATGATCGCAGGGGAGCGGCGCGCGGCCGGCAGGCCGGGAGGCCGCGCTCGATCTCGCTCGAATATGGTCATTTCCGTCGGCTTTGGCGACGGGCAGGCATCATCCTTCGACCCCTCGTGCATCGCCATGGGACGGTTCCCGTGGACGGGCCGCGCCGGCCCAACGATCCGATCCTCGCCGCCGCCCTCGCGTTGCTGCGGCTGGCTGCCGCACGGAGCGGCGATCGGGCGTTCCTGCAGCGCTCGAGGCGGCCGGCCGCGATCGATGTCCCGCGCCGGCAGATCGGCGCACCGCGGCCGGGGCTCCGCCCCGTCGCAACTCAGTGGCGATCGTCCGGGGCCGGCGGCAGGGGCATCACATCGATGCCCTCGTCGAGGAGCGCCCGCGCATCCTGCGGGCTCGCCTCGCCGTAGATCGCGCGATCCTCCGCGTCGCCGTAATGGATCGCCCGTGCCTCGTCGGCGAAGCGATCGCCGACATGCTCGGCGCTGGCGACGACCTGCTCGCGCACGGCCCGCAGCAGAGCGCGCAACTGGCGCTCCGGCTCGGCCGCGATCATCGGCGACGGGATCTCGGCGGGACTTGCCGGAAGGGCACTTGCCGGAAGGGGACTTGCCGGACCGGGCCTTGCCGGAACGGAACCTGCCGGGGCGTGACGCTGCGGCGCGGGCGCCTCGGGCCGGTTGCGGTCGGTGCGCGCCACCGCCGGTGCCATCGGCGCCTTGGCGACCCGGGCGGAGTCGCAGAACGGACAGGTGACGAGGCCGCGGGCCGACTGCTCGTCGTAGGCCGCGTTGGACGGGAACCAAGTCTCGAACTCGTGGCCCGAGTCGCAGGCGAGGGTGAAACGGATCATGAGGAAGAGATGGGGAGGGTTCAGGCGCGGCGCACGCCGAAGCTGCGCGCGTGGGACAGAGTGGGAATGCGCGAGCGCGCCTCCGCGACCCGCGCGAGGTCGATCTCGGCGAGGATGATGCCCGGCGCGTCGCCCTCGGCCTCGGCGAGGATGCGGCCCCAGGGATCGACGATCAGCGAGTGGCCGAAGGTCTCGCGCCCGTCCTCGTGCCGGCCTCCCTGCGCAGCGGAGATCATGAAGGAGCCGGTCTCGATGGCGCGGGCCCGCTGCAGGATGTGCCAGTGCGCCTCGCCGGTCTGGCGGGTGAAGCAGGCCGGCGCCGTCATCACCGTGGCACCGGCCTCGGCGAGCGCCCGGTACAGGGCGGGAAAGCGGATGTCGTAGCAGATCGTCAGCCCGAGGCTGGCGAGCGGCGTCTCGGCCACCACGGCGCAGTCGCCGCCCGAGTAGGTCGCCGATTCGCGCCAGCTCTCGCCGTTGGGCAGGTCCACGTCGTAGAGGTGGAGCTTGTCGTAGGAGACTTGGATCTCGCCCGCAGCATCGATCAGGAAGGCCCGGTTAGCGATCTTCTCGCCCTCGCGGATCGCCAGCGAACCGATCTGCAGGACGATCTTTTCCGCCCGCGCGACCTCCCGCAGGGCGGCGAGCGTCGCGTCATGCTCCTGCGGCCCGACCTTCTCGAACAGCGCGGCGCGGTCGCGCTCGATCAGCGAGGTCGTCTCCGGGGTCTGCACATAGGCCGCCCCCCGCCGCGCCGCCTCGCGCACCGCGGCCACGGCGCTCTCGCGGTTGGCGGCCGGGTCGCGTCCGCCGCGCATCTGAACGCAGGCGGCCACGAACGGCCTGGATCCGGAATGGTCCGTCATGCCGCGAGCAGCGGATCGAGGCCGCCGGCCCGCTCCAGCGCGTAGAGGTCGTCGCAGCCGCCGACGTGCCGGTCGCCGACGAAGATCTGCGGCACCGAGGTGCGGCCGCCGGCCCGCTGGACCATGGTCGCGCGGGCGCCCGCCGTCTTCTCGACGTCGATCTCGTTGAAGGACACGCCCTTCTCGCGCAGCAGGCTCTTGGCCGCCGAGCAGTAGGGGCACCAGGCCGTGGTGTAGATCGTGACCGGCTGCATGGGTCCGTCGCGCGCCCGAGTGAGGAAAGCGACGGATATAAGCGAGCTGCCCGAATCTTCCTACTGCGGCCGGGACACAGCGCGGCGGGATCGCCGCTCCGGCTCTCCGTTCACGCGGCCAGCAGCTTCTCGACCTCGTTGACCAGATCGCGCAGGTGGAAGGGCTTCGACAGCACCTTCGCATCCTTCGGCGCCTTCGAGTCCGGGTTCAGCGCCACCGCGGCGAAGCCGGTGATGAACATCACCTTGATGTCGGGATCGAGTTCGGTGGCGCGGCGCGCCAGCTCGATGCCGTCCATCTCCGGCATGACGATGTCGGTCAGCAGGAGCTCGAACGGCTCCTCGCGCAGGCGGTTATAGGCGGAGAGGCCGTTGTCGAAGGACAGCACGTCGTAGCCGGCATTCTGGAGCGCCTTGGCCAGAAACCGGCGCATGTCGTTGTCGTCTTCCGCGAGCAGGATCTTCATCGAACGGCGTCCCGGTGCCCATGCGCCTTGGAGTGTCTCAGGTAACGCCCGGTCGCTAGCATGCCCTCTCGGGCCGTGACAGCGCGGCCGGCGCTTCGCGAGAGACGCTCGGTGGGTGTTCATTTCATAAAGCGTCGGCTTGGTAAACAGAGCATTAAACCGGGCCGGTGTCGCGCCGCACCCGACAATCGCTGCGCCCTGTCGTGCCCCGCTCCCGCCTCTGTGCGGCGCATGGTGGACAGGGCCGGCGAGGCGCCGCAAAGTGGCGTGATGTTCCTTCCGCGCCACGCTCAGGCCCCCGCGTCTCGATGAGCCCTTCACAGCCCGATGGCCCCGAGGCGTTCGATCCACCCTTCAGCGTGGACGAGCCAGCGCAGCACACGATTCCGTTCGTGTTCAACGCACCTCATTCGGGCGCGCATTATCCCGGCTCCTTCCTCGCCGCCTCCCGGCTCGACGCCCTGGCTCTGCGCCGCTCCGAGGACGCCCATGTCGACCGGCTGTTCGCCTCGGTCGTCGGCCTCGGCGCGCCCCTGATGCGGGCCAACTTCCCCCGCGCCTATCTCGACGTGAACCGCGAGCCCTACGAGCTCGACCCGCGCATGTTCGCGGGCCGCCTGCCCTCCTTCGCCAACACCCGCTCCATGCGGGTGGCCGGGGGGCTGGGCACGGTGCCGCGCATCGTCGCCGACGGACAGGAGATCTATCGCGAGCGGCTGCCGGTCGAGGAGGCGGTGCGGCGCATCGAGACGCTCTACAAGCCCTATCACCGCACCCTGCGCGGCCTGATCCACCGCACGGCACGCACGTTCGGCCGGGCTTTTCTCATCGATTGCCACTCGATGCCCTCGTCGAGCCTCGGACGGGACGAGAGCGCCCAGGCCGACTTCGTGCTCGGCGACCGCTTCGGTACGGCCTGCCTGCCGTCCCTGGTGGAGGGCGTCGAGGGCCGCCTGAGGGCGCTGGGCTACAAGGTGGTGCGCAACAAGCCCTATGCCGGCGGCTTCATCACCGAGCATTACGGCGAGCCGGGACTCGGACGGCACGCATTGCAGATCGAGATCAACCGCGCGCTCTACATGAACGAGCAGTCGCTGGCGCTGACGGTCGGCTTCGCGGCGCTCGCGGAGAACCTGGCCAGGGTTTTTGCCGAGGTCGCTGCCGAGACGGTCGAGGCATCGTCCCTGCGCATGGCCGCCGAGTAGGCGCACGGCCCGCCTTGCCGCGGCGTCGGCCAAGAAAAAAGGCCGCCCCGAAGGACGGCCCGAAGTCTAGGGAGGAAACGCCCAAGAAGGGCTGCGGGACCGCGACGCCATCGCGATCTCGCAATGCACAAATCGCATCGCGGTGCACAAATCGCAAGGGAAATGATAACGTTTTCATATGCGGCCAGCGCATGGGGCGCTGGCATTTCCGCATATGTGGATTTTTCCCTCCCATCATACGTCGCCTGGGCCCGCCTGCCGGCTGCAGCGGCAGAATATCTGCAGGCCGGGCGCCGGGCCCACTCACTTGTCGCCCAGGAGCGCCCTGATCTCCGCCTTGAGAGCGTCCGCCAGCTCTGGCCGCTCGAGGCCGTAGGCGAGGTTGGCGGTCAGGAAGCCGATCTTCGAGCCGGTGTCGTAGGTGCGTCCGTCGTAGCGCATCCCGTAGAATTTCTGCTGTTCGGCCAGCCGGATCATCGCGTCGGTGAGCTGGATCTCGCCGCCGGCGCCGGTCTCGCCCCGCTCCAGGATCGAGAAGATTTCGGGCTGCAGGATGTAGCGTCCGGAGATGATGAAGTTCGACGGTGCGGTGCCCTGCTTCGGCTTCTCGACCATGCCGGTGATCTCGAAGGTCTGCCCGAAGGTCTCGCCGACGGCGACGATGCCGTACTGGTGCGTCTCCTCCGGCTTCACTTCCTCGACGGCGATGATGTTGCCGCCGTGTTGCTCGTAGGCCTTCAGCATCTGGCCCATGCAGCCGCGGCTCAGCATGTCCGGCAGGAGAACGGCGAAGGGCTCGTCGCCGACGATCTCGCGGGCGCACCAGACGGCGTGACCGAGGCCGAGCGGCGCCTGCTGGCGGGTGAAGCTGGTCTGGCCGGCCTTGGGCAGATCCTTCTTCAGTTCCTCGTAGGCCGCGTGCTTGCCGCGCTCCTGCAGGGTGTGGTCGAGTTCGAACGCGATGTCGAAATGGTCCTCGATCACCGCCTTGCCGCGGCCGGTGACGAAGATGAAGTGCTCGATGCCGGCTTCCCGAGCCTCGTCGACGACGTGCTGGACCACGGGGCGATCGACGACGGTGAGCATCTCCTTCGGCACGGCCTTGGTGGCCGGAAGGAAGCGCGTGCCGAGGCCCGCGACGGGAAGGACGGCCTTGCGAATTCGTTTCATGTGGCGGGACCCGTTCTTGGCGTTGGTCGGGGCGAGCCCTGATCGACGGAGATCAAATAGGACACGGACCGCCACTAACAGCCCCGCTTGGGTGTGATTGGCAGGATTTCGTCATTAAACAGGTCTGGACGTGTCCGCGGAAGGTTCGCGGAAGACGGATTGGGGGAGAGGATGGCGGTTCTGGTCACGGGCGGCGCCGGCTATATCGGCAGCCACATGGTGCTCGCGCTGGTCGATGCCGGGCATGAGGAGGTCGTGGTCCTCGACGATCTCTCGACCGGTTACGACTGGGCCCTGCCCCCTGAGGTGCGCCTCGTCGTCGGCGACGTGGCCGACCAAGCCCTCGTCACCGAGACGATCCTGCGCCACCAGATCGATGCGGTCGCCCATTTCGCGGCCAAGATCGTGGTGCCGGAATCGGTCGCCGACCCGCTCGGCTACTATCTCGCCAACACCGTAAAGACGCGCGCGCTGATCGAGACCGCGGCGCGCACCAACGTGCGGCACTTCATCTTCTCGTCGACGGCCGCCGTCTACGGCGAGCCGGAGGTCGTGCCCGTACCCGAGACCCTGGCGACGAATCCGATCAATCCCTACGGCCGCTCGAAGCTGATGAGCGAGTGGATGCTCGCCGACGCCGCCGCTGCGCACGGCTTCACCTACGGGGTGCTGCGCTACTTCAACGTGGCCGGCGCCGACCCGCGCGGGCGCTCCGGGCAATCGATGCCGGCCGCCACCCACCTGATCAAGGTCGCGACGCAGGCCGCGCTCGGCCAGCGCACGCATCTCGACGTGTACGGCACCGACTACCCGACCCGCGACGGCTCCTGCCTGCGCGACTACATCCAGGTTTCGGATCTAGCGGATGCGCACATGGTCGTGCTCGACCACCTGCGCGGCGGGGGCGCGAGCCTCACGCTCAATTGCGGCTACGGCCGGGGCTACTCGGTCCTGGAGGTGGTGGAGGTGGTCAAGCGCATCTCCGGCCGCGACTTCGAGGTGCGCCTGTCGCCGCGCCGACCCGGCGATCCGGCCCAGATCATCGCCGGCGCCGAGCGCATCCGCAACGAGCTCGGCTGGACCCCGAAGCATGACGACCTCGACGCCATCGTCGCCCAGGCGCTCGCCTGGGAGGACGCCCTGGTGAAGCGGAACCGGCGGTGAGAGCGCCCCGCGCCCTCCTGATCCTCGCCCTTGCGCTGATGGCGGGGCCAGCACTGGCACAGGACGGCGATTTTTCCGGCTTCGTCGCGTCCCTGCGCTCCGATGCCGAGGCCCGCGGCATCGCGCGGAAGACCTTCGATGCGGCCTTCGCGGAGCTTCGCGGGCCGGATCCGGACGTGCTCGCCCGCACCCGCCGCCAGGGCGAGTTCAGCCGGCCGGTCTGGGACTACCTCGTCGGCGCCGTGTCGCCGGGCCGCATCGCCAGGGGGCAGGCGCAGGGCAAGCGGCTCGCGGCCACGCTCGCTTCGATCGAGGCGAAGACCGGCGTGCCGCGCGCGGTCGTGCTGGCCTTCTGGGGCGTCGAGTCGGATTTCGGCGCCAGCGCCGGCTCCCTGCCGACGATCCGCGCATTGGCGAGCCTCGCCTACGCCCGGCATCGCGGCAGCCTGTTTCGCGACGAGTTGCTGGCCGCCCTCCAGATCCTCGAGAACGGCGACGTGGAGCCGGCGCGGATGGTCGGTTCCTGGGCCGGCGCCATGGGGCAGGTGCAGTTCCTGCCCTCGGTCTATCTGCGGGAGGCAGTCGATTTCGACGGCGACGGGCGGCGCGACATCTGGCGCTCGGAGGCCGATTCCCTCGCGTCCATCGCCCATTACCTGCGCTCGCTCGGTTGGAAACCCGGCTTGTCCTGGGGGTACGAGGTGAGGCTGCCGAAGGATTTCGACCTGACCCGCTATCGCGGCCCCCTCGCCGACTTCACCGCCCGCGGCGTGCGCCGCACCGACGGCAGTCCCCTCCCGGCGGATGGCGAGGCGAGCCTGTTCCTGCCGGGCGGACTCGGCAGCCCGGTCTTTCTCATCACCGACAATTTCGAGGTGATCCGCGGCTACAACACCAGCGATTCCTATGCGCTGGCGATCGGCCATCTCGCCGACCGGCTGGCCGGTGGTCCGGCACTCGCCGCGCCCTGGCCGAGCGGCGCCGCCCGCCTCGATGGGCCGGGCCTCAAGCGTCTCCAGGCGGCGCTCGCCGCCCGAGGGCTCTACGCCGGCGAACAGGACGGACGGGCCGGTCCGAAGCTGCGCGAGGCGGTGAGGCAGTACCAGATCCGCGAGGGTTTGCCCGCCGACGGCTACGCCCGGCCCGCGTTGCTGGAGCGCCTGGAGGGGCGGCCTTAGACGCGCGCCTCGCGAGGCGCTATCCTGGTCGGATGTGAGGCCGGACCAGCGCCGGCCCCTCTCCTTCGCTCGAGTCTTCGCGCATGCAACGCCGCCCGACCGATCGCACCGCGTTCCCGCCCCTGCCTGCGATCCTCGGCCTTCTGGCTCTCGCCGTTCTCTCGCTCGCCGCGGCGTGGTGTGTTCTGCCGCAGCCGGCTGCGGCGCAATGGGGCGACAGCTACGACGCGCCCGCCGCCGACCCCTCATACGCGCCGCCGCCGCGCCGCCGCGCCCGGGGAGCCTACGCCGACGAGTACGGCTACGGCCGGGCGCCCGCTCGCCGCGCTCCGCCGCCGCAGGAGGCGCCGCGCCAGTTCTACTGGCCGTGGGAGGACCAGCCGCGCGCCCAGCCGGCCCCGCCGCCGCAACCCGCCCCCGGCTATGCCCGGCCGCAGCGTCCGCGGGCGCCCGCCGCCGTCGGCCGCGCGGACGAGGAGCGCGCCGCGCGCCGCCGCCGACCGAGCCCCGCCCCCACGGTGGCGCAGCCCAAGGCCAAGACCCCGAAGACGACGCCGACGACCCAGATCGCGGTGTTCGGCGATTCCCTCGCCAGCTATCTCGCCAAGGGTGTCGACGAGGCGTTTTCCGACAATGCCGAGGTCGCCGTGCTCGACCGCTCCAAGGCCGATAGCGGCCTCGTGCGCAAGGATCTGGTCGATTGGACCAAGAGCGCCGAGGACTTCCTCAAGGCCACGCCCAACCTGTCCTACGCCCTGATGATGGTCGGCGTGAACGACCGGCAGGCGATCCGCGAGGGCGATCAGAGCTACGAGGCGCTGTCCGACAAGTGGCGCGAGATCTACGGCGACCGCGTCGACGCGGTCGCGAAGGTGTTCGCCGAGCACAAGGTGCCGCTCGTCTGGGTCGGCCTGCCGCCGGTCCGCAGCGAATCTCTGAGCCGCGACTTCGCGGCGATCAACGACCTCGTGCGCGAGCGGGTGCAGCGGGCCGGCCAGTCCTACGCCGAGGTCTGGCAGGGCTTCGTGGACGACCGCAACCGCTTCACCGTTTCGGGACCCGATGTGGACGGCCAGGAGGCGCGGCTGCGCACGTCCGACGGCATCCACTTCACCAGCGCCGGATCGCGCAAGGTCGCCCATTTCGCCGACGTGGAGCTGAAGCGGCTGATGGGGGCGAAGGGCGGCCTTCCCACCGAGCAGCCCGCCGCCGCGATCGCGGCCACGCCCGGCGAGGGCGGGGCCGGTCTCGGTGTGGAGGACACGGCGGCGATCGATCGCAAGATCACGGCGATGCTGCCGAGCCTGCCCGAGCCGCCCGGCATCCCGAGCCTGCCGGTCAAGCCCGCAGCGGGGCCGATCGTGCCGCTCGGCCGCCCCGAGACTTCGCCCGGCGGCACCCTGATCACCGGCCGCCCGCAGGAGGGCGACGCGACCGGCACCCGCGAGCGCAGCCTGCAGCGCGGCGCCGCCCCCCTGCCCCAGCCCGGCCGGGCCGACGATTTCCGCTGGCCGCCGGGATAGCTTCTTTTTCGTGCGCGGCGGCCGCTTCACGTCTCCGCCCAGGGCGGCCCCCCCACGAGCCCGGCGCCGACGGCGATCCAGACCAGGTGCGCGTCCGTGCGGGCACCGAGCTTGGCACGGATCAGCGAGAGATTGTTCTGCACCGTCTTGAGGCTGAGGCAGAGCGCCTCGGCGACCGCTGCCGCCGTCGCGCCCGCCGCCGTCATGCCGAGGATCTCGATTTCCCGCGGGCTGAGGTCGTCGAGGGTGGTCCGTCCACCGGACACCTCGTCCTGCGCGATCGCCAGGGCGATGTCGTGGCTCATGGCGCGCTCCCCGCGCAGGACGCCCGCTGCCGCTGTCAGGAGATCCCGCGGTGCGCTCGCCTTGCTGACATAGCCGCTGGCACCCGCAGCGAAGGCTTGGCGCGCGACGGCAGCGCTGGTGCGCATGCTGAACACGAGGATGCAGGCGTCGCCGTCCCATTGCCGGATATGCCGGATCGCCTCGATGCCGCTCGGCCCCGGCAGCGACAGGTCGAGGATGACGAGGTCCGGCGCCTCCGCCTTGTAGAGGCGGTAGGCCTCCGCCGCCGTCCCGGCTTCCGCCGCGACGGTGAAGCCCGGCTGCCGTTCGAGCAGGCGACGGTAGCCCTCCCGTACGACGGGATGGTCATCGACGAGGAGGAGTGTCGGCATCGCGCACCTCAAGCCAGGACCGGAACGGTGGCGCAGGCACAGATGCCGCTGCCATGTCCGGTGAAGGACAGGTCTCCGCCGAGCGCGGCGAGCCGCGCCCGGATCCCGGCGAGGCCGCGGCCCGCCGCGCTGGCGACGCGCGCGGCCTCGCCTCCGCCGTCGTCGTGGACGGTCAGCATGATCGGGCCCCCCGCGGCTTCGGTTCGCTGCAGCCGCAGGAAGACCCGGCTCGGCCGCCCGTGCCGCAGGGCGTTGGTCAGGAGCTCCTGCGCGATCCGATAGAGGCTCGCGGAGGCCTGCGCCGACAGGCCGGTGAGATCGCCCGCCACGTCGAGATGCAGGCGCGGCCCGGCGCGCAGGCGCGCCTGCCAGTCGGAGACCAGGCCACGCAGACCTTCACCCAGGCCGATTCCGGCGAGGTCGGGCAATTCGAGTTGAGCCAGGGCGCCGCGCAGGCTTCCGCGCATGGATGCGACGACCGCCTCGATGCCGGCGGCATCGGCACGCAGGTCCGCGCGATCCTCCGGCACGCCCGCTTCGATGGCGGCGGCGAGCGCGCCTGCCGCGGCGAGGCATTGGCCGAAGGCATCGTGCAGGTCGCGGGCGAGGGTCTGCCGCTCCTCCTCCTGCACTTGGACCAGCCGCTGCATCAGCGCGGTGCGCTCGGCCTCGGCTCGGGTCAAGCGCGCGGCGAAGGCGTTGAAGGCGTCGGCGATCCGGTCGAACTCGGCGGCCTTGAAGCGCGGCAGCGGCGAAGGGGACCGGCCGGCATCGAAGCCGTCGAGGCCCTGAACGATCCGGCCGGCCGGCGCCACCAGGCGGGTGGCGCAGAGCCAGCCGAGGATCGCGGTGAGGCCGGCGAGCGACAGGGCGAGGCCGCTCGCGAACCGGACCTGCCGCCACGCGCGTCCCGCCGCCGCCACCGGATCGGGCCAGGCCGCGACGCTTCCCAGGCGCCGTCCGCGATAGACGATCCCGCGGATCGCCGGTGCCGCCGCTTCCGCCGCCAGGACGCCGGTGAGCCAAGCCGGCGCCGTGACGAGTCCGTCCCAATCGCCGCAGATGCGGCGCGGAGCCTCGGCGCCGAGGCGGATTTCCGCACAGATGCCCGGCAGGATCATCAGAACGGTGGGTTCCGCCTGCGGCTCGCTGACCGGCAGCGCCGCCGGCCCGAGGCTGCCGAGTCCCGGCTGCCGCGCGAGCTGCGCCGCGATCCGCCCCGCCGACACCGCCGCTTCCTCGCGCAGACCGGTGCGGGTCTCCCACACGGTCCAGGCGGCGGCGCCGGCCAGACAGAACAGTGTCACGAGCAGAAGGCGCAGGGCGAGGTGCGCGGGCAGGCTCATCGGGGCGACCGAGTGCGAGATGTCCGCCGAGTTGGAACCTTCGGCATGCCGCTGTGCAAGAGGCAGGCGGCGTCATCGGGAAAAATGCCCGGACGGCGGCGGGTGCGCGTCCCTGGGCGACAGCCGGCCGGCTCGCCAGGATCGCGGCCCCCGCTCCCCTTTGCCGGTCCCGTCGCCGATGCCCCTCTCGCTCACACGCCGATCCGTCCTCGCCGCGGGCGTCGGCCTGCCGTTCCTCCGGATCACCGGCGCCCAGGCCACCCCGGCTCCCGCCTACCGCGTGGGCGCCTTCACCGTCACGCCGCTGCGCGACGGCCTGTTCCCGCTCCAGCCCAGCATGATCCCGTCCGCCGACAGCGCGGCGGGGCGGGCCCTGCTGGAGCGAGCCGGGCTCCCGCCGGAGGGACCCTCACCGGAGCCGGTCAACGCGTTCCTGATCCGGCGCGGTGGCCGACACTGGCTGCTCGATGCCGGCTGCGGCACGGTCTTCGGACCGGGCTTCGACCGGGTCACGGCAGCGCTCGCGGCGGAAGGGGTCGGTCCGGATCAGATCGACACCGTCTGGTTGACCCATCTTCACGCGGACCATGTCGGTGGCCTGCTCACGAGCGAGGGCCGCGCCCGCTACGACAGGGCGGAGCTGGTGGTTCAGGAGCGGGAGGCGGCGTTCTGGTCGGATGAAGGCGCCCGCGCTCGGGCGCCGGCCGCGATGGCCGTCTTCTTCGACACTGCGCAGGCGGTGCTGGCCGCCTATGCCGGCCGGGTGCGCCGGGTCTCCGGCGGGGCCGATCTCGTGCCCGGCGTCGCCTTCCTGCCGCTGCCGGGGCACACGCCGGGCCATGCCGGCGTGCTGATCGAGGACGGATCGGAGCGGCTGCTGATCTGGGGCGACATCCTCCATTCCCGCCTGCTGCAGATGCCGCATCCGGACTGGACCGTGATCTGGGATGCCGATCCGGCGGAGGCGATCGCCACCCGCCGCCGCATCCTCGACCGGGCCGCCGGCGAGGGGCTGGACGTCGCCGGGATGCACCTCGCCGGTCGGGGCCGGATCCTCCGGGACGGGGCGGGCTACCTATGGGAGGTCCGCGACCGCGCCGGCTCAGACGGCGCCTACCGCTGAGACCGCGGAAGCCCAACGAAAAGGGCCACCGCCTCTCGGCGATGACCCCCCTCTCGTTCGAAGCTGGCGCGGTTTACCGCGGCAGGACGGTCGTGCCCATCAGCGCCTCGTCGATGGAGCGGGCGGCCTGACGGCCCTCGCGGATCGCCCAGACCACCAGGGACTGGCCCCGGCGCATGTCGCCGGCGACGTAGATCTTCGGGTTCGAGGTCAGGTAGTCCTGATCGTTGGCGATGACGTTGTCGCGCTTGTCCATCGCCACGCCGGATTCCTCCAGCAGCCCCTTGCGCACCGAGCCGGCGAAGCCGATCGCCATGAAGACGAGGTCGGCCGGCAGCACGAACTCGCTGCCCTCGATCGGCTGGCGCCGCTCGTCCACGCGGGCGCAGACCACGCCGGTGAGCTGGCCCTTGCGGTTGCCCTCCAGCCGCAGGGTCGCGGCCTGGAACTCGCGCTCGGCGCCCTCGGCCTGACTCGACGAGGTGCGCATCTTGGTCGGCCAGTAGGGCCACACGGTGAGCTTGTCCTCCCGCTCCGGCGGACGCGGGCGGATGTCGAGCTGCGTCACCGAGAGAGCGCCCTGACGGAAGGCGGTGCCGACGCAGTCCGAGGCCGTGTCGCCGCCGCCGATGACGACGACGTTCTTGCCGGCGGCGAGGATCGGCAGTTCGCCGTTGCCCGGCATCGGCTCGGCACCGACCCGGCGGTTCGACTGTACGAGGTAGGGCATGGCGTAGTGCACGCCGTCGAGATCCTGGCCCGGAAGCTGCGGATTGCGCGGCTCCTCGGCGCCGCCGCAGAACAGCACGGCGTCGAACTGGCTCGTCAGCTCCTCCAGGGGCACGTTCACCCCGACATTGGACTTGTAGTGGAAGACGACGCCCTCGGCCTCCATCTGCTTCACGCGCCGGTCGATGTGGCGCTTCTCCATCTTGAAGTCGGGGATGCCGTAGCGCAGCAGGCCGCCGGCCTTCGGCTCGCGCTCGTAGACGTGCACGTCGTGGCCGACGCGGGCGAGCTGCTGCGCCGCGGCCATGCCGGCCGGGCCGGAACCGATGACCGCCACCCGCTTGCCGGTGCGGGTCGCCGACGGCTCCGGCTTCACCCAGCCCATGTTCCAGGCGCGATCCGCGATCGCCTGCTCGATCGTCTTGATGGCGACCGGCTGGTTCTCGAGGTTCAGCGTGCAGGCCTCCTCGCAGGGCGCGGGGCAGATGCGGCCGGTGAATTCGGGGAAGTTGTTGGTCGAGTGCAGGTTGCGCGAGGCCTCCTCCCAGTCCGACTGGTAGACGAGGTCGTTCCAGTCCGGGATCTGGTTGTGGACCGGGCAGCCGGTCGGGCCGTGGCAGAACGGGATGCCGCAATCCATGCAGCGCGCGGCCTGTTTCGACAGGTCGTGCTCATCGAGCGGCAGCGTGAATTCGCGGAAATGCCGAACGCGGTCGGCGGCGAGCTGATACTTCTGCTCCTGCCGGTCGTATTCGAGGAACCCTGTGACCTTGCCCATCGATCAACCCTTCGCAGGCGCGGATCCCTCGACCACGCGGCCTTGCCGTCTGTCCGTCATCGCTGTGAGTCGGTCGGCGGCACGGGCCGCCGACCGTATGGCGCGAAAGAACGCAGCCGTGTGACGCGTGACTACTCCGCAGCCACCGGCATGCGCGCCATTTCCATCTCGCGCAGGGCCCGGCGGTACTCGACCGGCATCACCTTGACGAACTTGGTGCGGTAGCCCGCCCAATCGTCGAGGATCTGCTTGGCCTTCGGCGAGCCGGTATACTTCAGGTGGTTGGTGAGAAGCTGCGACAGCCGCTCCTCGTCGTGGCCCGACATGTCCGCGAGGATGTCGACCCGCCCCTTGGTCTCCAGATCGCCGTCCTGGTGGAAGCGGCGCATGATGTCGTCCTCTTCCTCCACCGGCTCCAGATCGACCATCGACAGGTTGCAGCGGTCGCGGAACGAGCCGTCCTCGTCGAGCACGTAGGCGATGCCGCCGGACATGCCCGCCGCGAAGTTGCGGCCCGTCACGCCGATCGACACCACGACGCCGCCGGTCATGTACTCGCAGCCATGGTCGCCCATGCCCTCGACCACGGTGATCGCGCCGGAGTTGCGCACGGCGAAGCGCTCGCCGGCCGCACCGCGGATGTAGCACTCGCCCGCGATCGCCCCGTAGAGCACGGTGTTGCCGGCCATGATCGTGCGGGCGGGAGGCGCCTTCAGCGCGTCGCTCGGACGGATGATCAGCTTGCCGCCCGACAGGCCCTTGCCGACGTAGTCGTTGCCGTGGCCGGTCAGATCGAGGGTGACGCCGGCGGCGAGCCACGCGCCGAAGCTCTGGCCGGCGGTGCCGTTGAGCCGCACTACGATGGTGTCGTCGGGCAGGCCGTCATGACCGTGCCGCTTCGCCACCGCGCCGGAGAGCATGGCGCCCGCCGCGCGATCCGAGTTGCGGATCACGTCGGTGAGCACGACCGGCTCGCCGGTTGCGAGGGCGTTCTCGGCCCCCGCGATCAGGCGGCGGTCGAGCACCGTGTCGATCGGATGGTGCTGCGTCTCGACATGGCGGATGGCCACCTCCGGTCCGACGTCGGGCCGGTGGAACAGCTTCGAGAAGTCGAGGCCGCGGGCCTTCCAGTGCTCGATCGCCTCGCGCTTGTCGAGGAGGTCGGAGCGGCCGATCAGATCCTCCAACCGCGTGAAGCCCATCGACGCCATCAGCTCCCGCAGCTCTTCGGCGACGAAGAAGAAGTAGTTGATGACGTGCTCAGGGGTGCCCTTGAAGCGCTTGCGCAGCACCGGGTCCTGCGTGGCGACGCCCACGGGACAGGTGTTGAGGTGGCACTTGCGCATCATGATGCAGCCCGCCGCGATCAGCGGCGCGGTCGAGAAGCCAATCTGGTCGGCGCCGAGCAGCACCGCGATCATCACGTCCTTGCCGGTGCGGATGCCGCCGTCGGCCTGAAGCGCGACGCGGCCGCGCAGCCCGTTCATCACGAGCGTCTGCTGCGTCTCGGCGAGACCCGTCTCCCAGGGGCCGCCCGCGTGCTTGATCGAGGTGAGCGGGGCCGCACCCGTGCCGCCGTCGAAGCCGGAGATGGTGATGTGGTCGGCGCGCGCCTTAGCCACGCCCGCCGCGACCGTGCCGACGCCGACCTCGGAGACGAGCTTGACCGAGATGTCGGCCGCCGGGTTCACGTTCTTCAGGTCGAAGATGAGCTGGGCCAGATCCTCGATCGAGTAGATGTCGTGATGCGGCGGCGGCGAGATCAGGCCGACGCCCGGGGTCGCGTAGCGGACCTTGGCGATCTTGGCATCGACCTTGTGGCCGGGCAGCTGGCCGCCCTCGCCGGGCTTGGCGCCCTGAGCGACCTTGATCTGCACCATGTCGCCGTTGACGAGGTACTCGGTGGTCACGCCGAAGCGGCCCGAGGCGACCTGCTTGATCGCCGAGCGGCGCGAGCGTCCGTCCGGCCCCGGCACGAACCGGCGCGGCTCCTCGCCGCCCTCGCCGGAGTTCGAGCGGCCGCCGAACGAGTTCATCGCGATGGCGAGCGTCTCGTGCGCCTCCTTCGAGATGGAGCCGTAGGACATGGCGCCGGTGGCGAACCGCTTGACGATCTCGGCAGCCGGCTCGACCGCCGAGATGTCCACCGGCTCGCGGCCGAGATCGGCGGCGGTCTTGATCCGGAACAGACCGCGCAGGGTCTTGAGGTGGTTCTCCTGCTCGTTCACCAGCCGGGCATATTCGCGGTAGCGCTCGGCCGCGCCGAGGCGCACCGCGTGCTGCAGCGTGGCCACCGTGTCCGGGGTCCAGGTATGGGTCTCGCCGCGCAGGCGGTAGGCGTACTCGCCGCCGACATCGAGCGCGTTGCGGTAGATCGGAGCGTCGCCGAAGGCGTCCTGGTGGCGAAGCGCCGTCTCCTGGGCGACCTCGGCCATGCCGATGCCCTCGACGGTCGTCGCCGTGCCGAAGAAGTCCTTGGCCACGAAGTCGGAGTTCAGGCCGATCGCGTCGAAGATCTGCGCGCCGCAATAGGACTGGTAGGTCGAGATGCCCATCTTGGACATGACCTTGAGCAGGCCCTTATCGATCGACTTGATGTAGCGGTAGATGATCTCGTCGTCGGTGAGATCCGGCGGGAACTCGTCCTTCATCGAGATGAGCGTCTCGAAGGCGAGGTACGGGTTCACCGCTTCCGCGCCGTAGCCCGCGAGGCAGGCGAAGTGATGCACCTCGCGCGGCTCGCCCGATTCGACCACGAGGCCGACCGAGGTGCGAAGCCCCTTGCGGATCAGGTAGTTGTGCACGGCCGCAGTGGCGAGCAGCGCCGGGATCGGGATGCGGTCCGGCCCGACCATCCGGTCGGACAGAATGATGATGTTGTAGCCGCCGCGCACCGCGACCTCGGCCCGGTCGCACAGGCGGTCGAGCGCACCCTCCATCGCCGCCGCGCCGGACTCGGCCGCGTAGGTGATGTCGAGCGTCTTGGTGTCGAAGCGATCCTCGAAATGCGAGATCGAGCGGATCTTTTCGAGGTCGCCGTTCGTCAGGATCGGCTGACGGACCTCCAGGCGCTTACGCCGGGAGGCGCCCTCCATGTCCAAGAGGTTCGGGCGCGGGCCGATGAACGAGACGAGGCTCATCACGGCCTCCTCGCGGATCGGGTCGATCGGCGGGTTGGTGACCTGCGCGAAGTTCTGCTTGAAGTAGGTGTACAGCAGCTTGGGCTTGTCGGAGAGCGCCGAGAGCGGCGTGTCCGAACCCATCGAGCCGACCGCCTCCTGGCCGGTCACGGCCATGGGGGCCATGAGCAGCTTGAGGTCTTCCTGGGTGTAGCCGAAGGCCTGCTGGCGATCGAGCAGGGACACGTCGGTGCGCGAGGCGCGCGGCTGGATCGGGTGCAGCTCCTCCAGCACGATCTGGGTATTCTTGACCCACTCGGCATAGGGATGTGCGGAGGCGAGTTCGCCCTTGATCTCCTCGTCGGAGACGATGCGGCCCTTCTCCAGGTCGATCAGCAGCATCCGGCCTGGCTGCAGGCGCCAGGACTGGACGATCTTCTCGTCCGGGATCGGCAGCACGCCCATCTCGGAGGCGAGCACGACGAGGCCGTCATCGGTGACGATGTAGCGGGCGGGCCGGAGGCCGTTGCGGTCGAGCGTCGCACCGATCTGGCGCCCGTCGGTGAAGGCGACCGCGGCCGGGCCGTCCCACGGCTCCATCAGGGCGGCGTGATACTCGTAGAAGGCGCGCCGCTCCTCGCCCATCAGCGGGTTGCCGGCCCAGGCCTCGGGGATGAGCATCATCATCGCGTGGGCGAGCGAGTAGCCGCCCTGCACGAGGAACTCGAGGGCGTTGTCGAAGCAGGCGGTATCGGACTGGCCCTCGTAGGAGATCGGCCAGAGCTTCGAGATGTCGTTGCCGAACAGCTCCGAATCGACGCTGGCCTGGCGCGCGGCCATCCAGTTCACGTTGCCGCGCAGCGTGTTGATCTCGCCGTTATGCGCGACCATCCGGTAGGGGTGCGACAGGCGCCAGGTCGGGAAGGTGTTCGTGGCGAAGCGCTGGTGGACGAGCGCCAGCGCCGAGACGAAGCGGGTGTCCTTGAGGTCGAGATAGTAGTGGCCGAGCTGGTGCACGAGCACCATGCCCTTGTAGACGATGGTCCGGCTCGACACGGAGACCGGATAGAAGGTCTTCGCCCGCTCATCGTCCAGGCCGTAGACCTGGTTCGAGATCACCTTGCGGGCGATGAAGACACGCCGCTCGAACGCGTCCTGATCGGTCACGCTCGCCGGGCAGCCGATGAAGACCTGCCGGTGATGCGGCTCGGTTTCCTTCACCGCCTTGCCGAGGTCGCTCGAATCGACCGGCACGTCGCGCCAGCCGAGCAGCGGCAGGCCCTCGTCGGCCAGCGTCTTCTCGACGATCGCCTCGATGGCGGCGCGGGCATCCGTCTCCTTCGGCAGGAAGAACTGGCCGATGGCGTACTGGCCGGCCGGGGGCAGCTCGAAGCCGAGGCGCGAGCATTCCTCCGAGAAGAAACCGTGCGGGATCTGGGTGAGGATGCCGCAGCCGTCGCCCATGGTCGGATCGGCACCGACCGCGCCGCGGTGGTCGATGTTCTCCAGGATCTTGAGACCCTGTTCGACGATGGTGTGGCTGCGGCGGTCGTGCATGTCCGCCACGAAGCCGACGCCGCAGGCATCGCGCTCGTGGGCCGGATCGTAGGCGCCCTGCGCCCGCGGCAGCGCCGGGTCGCGCAGGATCAGCGGCGTGGCGCCGGCCCGCGACGGGGCGGCGGTCTCGCCGATCACGGCCGGCACCGACAGTTCAGACGGGATTTCACGCATCGTCCGCAGATCTCCGACCCCTGCCCGCACGCGAGCATGTTTTATGCCCGAACACCAACGATGCCCGGGCCGTCGCCATCACTTTCAAGTCGGGTCTGGTGGGTGCTTCCTGCCGGAATCGCCCGCCAACCCGCGGGCTGAAGCCCCGGCTCGCTCAGCCGGCGCTCGCCCGGATCGCCTCGACGATCACCGGTTTGTCAGCTCGTTCGGACGTCACGTCGATCACGTGATGGATCCCCAAAGCTCGCCCGACGGCCAAGCGCGACAAAAGGTAAGCGCGACAAATGGGACAGTCTTACTGTCCTATAGGCGGACGTTGCCAGATTTCATTCATTCCAGCAAGGGGCCGCCGGCGGCCACCGTCGTCCTTTTGAACATGCCTTGAATTCGCGTGGCGCAGCCGAGGTTCGTCGGCGCGCGGCGTATCCGGCGGCACGGCGGCGTCCCTGGTCCTGGCAGGTTCCGGCCCGGTCCGCAATGTCGCCCCATTCAATCGTTTAGAAAACCTTGCCGGCACGGAAGGAATGCGGGGATCGCGTCTGCCGTGACGCCGGGGGACCCGCGGTCAACAGCGGGCTCCCGGGACCTTCCCTTCTGCAAAAGCTTGGTTCGCGAGGTCCTATGGCTTCGAGCCGTCATGCCTTCGGTCGTCTCACGGGAGCGGTGCTGCGTCGCGGCCTCGGCTTCGGCCTGACCGCCGCGCTTCTGACCGGAGCCGGCCTGCAGGCCGCCGCCGCCCAGGGCTTCTACCGCGGGATCTACGGCCCGCCGCGGGTGGTGTATTTCGAGGAGGACGGCCTGCTGCCGCCGCGCGAGGTCGTCGAGGACCTGCGCGACCGCGGCTTCACCGAGATCGCCCGCCCCCGCTACGACGGGCGGAACTACCGCGTCGAGGCGACGAGCCCGCGCGGCCAGCGGCTGCGGCTCGTGGTCGATGCCCGCGAGGGCGACGTGATCGGGCGCGAACCGCTCGGCGGCGTCTACTATCCCTCCGACCGCATCCGGCCGGCGGCGCCGGGCTACGGCTGGACCGAGGACGACATGCGCCCGCGCCGTCCGCTCCGCGAGGCGGAGCGGATCGTGCCGCCGGCCGACATCCCCTCCGTGCCCGGCCTGCGCAACGCACCTGCGGGGAGCGATCGGGGCGCCCCCCGCGACGTCCGGGTCGAGCGCGCGCCGCCCGCAACGCGGCCCGAAGCCAATCCCCTCGGCGTGAACCCGGACGCGGTGGGCCGCTCCGAAACGCCCCGGCGCGCGGCCGCCCGGACCGCGCCGGCGCCCAAGCTCCCGTCCCAGGCGCGCATTGCACCGGCGGCTCCGGAGCCTTCGCTCCGGTCCGGCCCCGCCGGATCCACTGCGATGACGCCGGCGGCCAAGTCCGAACCCGCCAAGTCCGAACCGGCCAGAAACGAGTCGGTGAAGACCGAGCCGGCCAAGCCGGATGTGAAGGAGGCGAAGGCCGTTGAGCCGAAGGCGCGCGAGGTGCGGCCTGAGGTCGGAAAGGCTGAGGCGGCCAAGTCGGAGCCGTCCAAGGAAACGGCCAAGGACACTCCCAAGGAGCCCACGAAAACCGCCGAGTCGAAGCCCGCGCCGGCCGCGGGCAAAGGCTGGCAGGATCCGCCGGCCGACGGCGCGCGCAAGAACGTGCGGGTGATCGGCGGGGCGACCGTCGTTCCCGGCGGCGCCGGCGGCGAGGCCAGCAGCACCGACTGAACCGGGATCGTTCTGAGCCGGGATCGATTCAGGGAGCGGCGGCTCAGCCGCCCTCCCCGGCCAGCAGGAGCCGCTCGCGCCCCGAGAATACGGTGAGCGTATCGGATCGCGCGATGGCGCAGAGCGTCATGTCGTGGCAGCGCGCCCGCTCGATGGCGAGCGAGGTCGGCGCGGAGATCGCCACCAGAACCGAGGCGCCGAGGGTCGCGGCCTTCTCCGCCATCTCGAAGGAGCAGCGGCTGGTAATGACGAGGAAGCCCTCGTCCGGCCGCACGCCCCGGCGCAGCAGCGCCCCGATGCACTTATCCAGAGCATTGTGGCGGCCGACATCCTCGCGCACCGCCACGAGCGTTCCGTCGAGTCCGGCCCAGCCGGCCGCGTGAACCGCGCGGGTCTCGCGGTTGAGGGTCTGGCAGTCGTGCAGGGCGGTGAGCGCGGTCTGGATCGCCGCCAGCGTCACCTGCGGACCTTTGCCGGACCGTGTCTTGGCGATCGGCAAGGCGGCAAGGTCCTCGATGCCGCAGACGCCGCAGCCGGTACGGCCGCTGATCGCGCGCTTGCGGGCGAGATGCTCGCGCAGCCGCCCGGGGGCGAGGTCGACCAGGAGCCGCAGGCCGCCCTCGCCGGGCTCGACGGTGACGCCGCGGATCTCGTCGGACGACTCGATCACGCCCTCGGTCAGGCTGAAGCCGTAGGCGAAGTCCTCGAGATCGGCCGGCGTCAGCATCATCACGGCGTAGGGCACGGTGCCGTAGACGACGTTGACCGGCATCTCGACGGCCAGCGAGCGGGAGTCGGGCCGCGCCTCGGGGGCGTCGTAGGCGACGACGAGCGTGCCGACCTTGCTCGACGTCGCGGGGCTGTCCCCGCCGAAGTCATCCTCAGATTTTCGGCTCAGGTCCCGCATTCGTATCCCCAGAGGCAGCCAATTTGCTCGTGGCGCAAGCCTGATCCCGCGTCCAAGCGACGCTTAGCGGTGCTGTTGCGGTTGCGATTTGATGATCAGTATGGTTCTACGTCGCAACCGCCCATCCGGCAGCAACACGGTCGCGCCGGAACCGGCAAGGCCCGCGACAAGGTCGGGCAGTCCTCGGATTTGCGACGCTGATCGGCGAATTCAAGGGCAAACAAACCATAGGCATCAGGGGAGCCAAGCGGGGATATGCGGACGACGCAGGCGCAACATCGGTCATCGTGGGGGCTCGCCGCTTTCGGCGCTCTCCTCGGTTCGTCCTCCTCCGCTCTCGCGGCCGGCATCGGCCAGCCCGAGCCGTGGCAGATGAGCCGTCAGGTCCCGGTCACGGCCGAGGCCGTCGACCTCCTCAACTTCGAGCACGGGCTGCACTGGCTCGCCTTCGGCATCTCGGTCTTCGTTCTCGCCCTCATCCTCTACTGCATCTTCAAGTTCAGCGAGAAGGCGAACCCGACGCCGTCGCGCACCACGCACAACACGATGATCGAGGTGGCCTGGACCATCATCCCGGTCCTGATCCTCGTGGCGGTGGCGATCCCCTCGTTCCGCACGCTGCGCACCCAGCTCTCCGACCCGAAGGCCGACGTGCTGGTCAAGGTGACCGGCCATGCCTGGTACTGGTCCTACGACTACCCGGCCGAGGGCGATAAGGGCGGCTTCACCTTCGACGCCAACGTCGACGAGGAGCAGCAGCCGAAGCTTCTCGCCACCGACAACGACATGGTCGTGCCGGTCGGAAAGGTCGTGAAGGTGCAGGTCACCTCCGCCGACGTGATCCATTCGTGGGCGATCCCGTCCTTCGGCGGCAAGATCGACGCGATCCCCGGCCGCCTGAACCAGTGGTGGTTCAAGGCCGACCGCGAGGGCACCTATTACGGCCAGTGCTCCGAGCTCTGCGGCGCCCGTCACGCCTACATGCCGATCACCGTGCGCGTGGTCAGCGAGCAGGCCTATGCCGAGTGGCTGACCGAGGCGAAGACCAAGTACGCCGCCATCGACAACGGTGCGCGCCTCGCGGACGCCCGCTGACACTTCATCGGGCCGGGGCGCCGCCGTCCCGGCCGATCCTCCATTCGCCAGAGGCGACAGACATCTGATTAAGGCAAGGATCGATGGCCACCGCCACAGCACATGCCGGGCATGACGCCCACCACGACCATAAACCCTCCTTCTTCGCCCGCTGGTTCCTCTCGACGAACCACAAGGACATCGGCACGCTCTACCTGATCTTCGCCTTCATGGCGGGCATCATCGGCGCGTTCCTCTCCTTCGGCATCCGCATGGAGATGGAGGAGCCTGGGCTCCAGTACTTCTCCAACCCGGCGACCTACAACGTGTTCGTCACCGGCCACGGCCTCATCATGGTGTTCTTCATGGTGATGCCCGCCCTCATCGGCGGCTTCGGCAACTGGTTCGTCCCGCTGATGATCGGCGCGCCGGACATGGCCTTCCCGCGGATGAACAACATCTCGTTCTGGCTGACCGTGTCGGGCTTCGCCTGCCTCGTCTGCTCGCTGTTCGTCGAGGGCTCCCCCGGCGCCAGCGGCGCGGGCACCGGCTGGACCGTCTACCCGCCGCTCTCCTCCTCGGCCGGCCACCCCGGCCCGGCGGTCGATTTCGCCATCTTCTCGCTCCACCTCGCCGGTGCGGGCTCGATCCTCGGCGCGATCAACTTCATCACCACCATCCTCAACATGCGCGCCCCCGGCATGACGCTGCACAAGATGCCGCTCTTCGCCTGGGCCGAGCTCGTCACCGCCTTCCTGCTGCTCCTGTCGCTCCCGGTTCTCGCCGGCGCGATCACGATGCTGCTCACCGACCGCAACTTCGGCACCACCTTCTTCGCCCCCGAGGGCGGCGGAGATCCGGTGCTCTACCAGCACCTGTTCTGGTTCTTCGGTCACCCCGAGGTGTACGTGATGATCCTGCCGGCCTTCGGCATCGTCTCGCACATCATCGCCACCTTCTCGCGCAAGCCCGTCTTCGGCTACCTCGCCATGGCCTACGCCATGGTCGCCATCGGCGTCGTCGGCTTCGTCGTGTGGGCTCACCACATGTACACCGTCGGCCTGTCGCTCCAGACGCAGTCCTACTTCGTCTTCGCGACCATGGTGATCGCGGTGCCGACCGGCGTGAAGATCTTCTCCTGGATCGCGACGATGTGGGGCGGTTCGATCCGCTTCACCGCGGCGATGCACTGGGCGGTGGGCTTCATCTTCCTGTTCACGGTCGGCGGCGTCACCGGCGTCGTGCTCGCGAACTCCTCGGTCGATAAGTACCTGCACGACACCTACTACGTCGTGGCGCACTTCCATTACGTGCTCTCGCTCGGTGCCGTGTTCATCATCTTCGCCGGTGTCTACTACTGGTTCCCGAAGATGACCGGCCACGTCATCCCGGAATGGGCGGGCAAGCTGCACTTCTGGCTGGCCTTCATCGGTGCGAACGTCCTGTTCTTCCCGATGCATTTCCTCGGTCTGGCCGGCATGCCGCGGCGCTATGCCGACTACCCGGAGGCCTTCGCCGGCTGGCACAAGGTCGCGACGCTGGGCGGTCACGTCTTCGCGCTGAGCATGGTCGTGTTCGTGATCGGCATCGTGCTGGCCTTCCGCTCCAAGACCCGCGCCGCGGACAATCCGTGGGGCGAGGGTGCCACCACCCTGGAGTGGACCCTGTCCTCGCCGCCGCCCTTCCACCAGTTCGAGACGCTCCCCAAGATCGTCGACGAGCCGGCCCACTAAGGCAGGCGGGATACAACAGGATCGCGAGGACCGCCCAGGCGGTCCTCGCTCTTTCCCGGAGGCCTCTCTCCCACGTCGGAGAGGCCTCCCGCAAAGGGCGGCGCCGCGAACGGCGCGATCCGAGACCATCAGAACAAGCGTCAGATCACGGTTTCCATGACGAGCCTGTCGAACAGCCTGAGCGCCGACGCCGGCCGCGTGTCGCTCCCCTCCGCCGCGGGCGGCGAGGTCGCCGACTTCTTCGCCCTGCTCAAGCCGCGGGTGATGGTGCTCGTGATCTTCACCGCCCTCGTGGGGATGGTGGTCTCGGACGCCACCGTGAACCCGGTGATCGCGGCGATCTCGCTGCTGATGATCGCGGTCGGGGCCGGCGCCTCGGGCTGCCTCAACATGTGGTGGGACGCCGACATCGACGCGCTGATGACCCGCACCGCCAAGCGGCCGATCCCGGACGGGCGCATCCGCCCCGACGAGGCGCTCACCTTCGGCATCGTCCTGTCGGTCGGCTCGGTGCTGATCCTCGGCCTCGCCTCGAACTGGCTCGCGGCCGGGCTTCTCGCCTTCACCATCGTCTTCTACGCCGTGATCTACTCGATGTGGCTGAAGCGGGCGACCGCGCAGAACATCGTGATCGGCGGTGCCGCCGGCGCCCTCCCCCCGGTGGTCGGGCAGGCGGCCGTGACCGGCCATGTCGGCATCGAGTCGCTGGTGCTGTTCGCGATCATCTTCATCTGGACGCCGCCGCATTTCTGGGCGCTGGCGCTGGTCAAGAGCGGTGAGTACGCCCGCGCTGGCATCCCGATGATGCCGAACGTCGCCGGCCCGGATTCGACCCGCCGCCAGATCGTCTGGTACTCCCTGCTGCTCGCGCCCCTCGGTCTCCTGCCGGTCTGGCTCGGCTTCGGCGGCTGGCTCTACGCGGCCGTCGGCGTGCTCGGCGGGCTCGGCATGCTCGCGGGCGCGGTGCAGGTGTACCGCCTGCGCGAGGGCGAGTCCGAGCGCAAGGCGGCCATGGGGCTGTTCGCCTTCTCGATCCTCTACCTGTTCCTGCTCTTCTCGGCGCTGCTCGCCGAGCAGGGGCTCGGACTGTTCCGCGCGGTCGCAGCGTGAGGCCTGCCATGTCCGATCTGCCGGAAGGCGTGCGCCCGCTGACGCCGGAAGAGGCCAAGACCCGCCGCAAGCGCTCGGTGGCGATCGCCCTGACGCTCGGCGCCCTGGTGCTGATCTTCTTCGTTCTGACGATCGCCAAGCTCGGGCCGCAGGTCCTGCAGCGGCCGCTCTGAGGACCCGAACCGATGACGGATGTGAGCGAGAGAGGGGTGCGGGCGGCGCGCGGCACGCGCTGGACGGTCCTGGCCTGCGCCGGCGTGGTGCTCGGCATGGGCGGTCTCGCGGCCGTCTCGGCGCCGCTCTACTCGATGTTCTGCAAGGCGACCGGCTATGGCGGCACCCCCCTCGTCGGCGCCGCGCCCACGGTCGCGGTCGGCGAGGCCCTGGCGCCGGTCCTGGTCCGGTTCGACACCAACGTCTCGAAGACCCTGTCCTGGCGCTTCCAGCCGGAGCAGTCCCGGGTCGAGGCGGTACCCGGCCAGACGGCGACCGTGTTCTTCAAGGTGACGAATACCGGCCCGACGCCCTCGACCGGTATCGCCGTGTTCAACGTGCAGCCCGACCTGATGGGGAGCTACTTCGTCAAGGTGCAGTGCTTCTGCTTCGACGAGCACACGCTGCAGCCGGGTGAGTCGGCGGAATTCCCGCTGGTGTTCTACGTCGATCCGGCCCTGCGCAAGGATCCGGACATCGGTTCTCTCTCGGAGATGACGCTGTCCTACACCTACTACCCCTCGAAGAACGGCGCGCCGGTGGCGCAGGCGGCCAAGCCCGCTCCCACGCGCAATTTTTGAGGGATCGTGCGACGGCGCAAGCGTGACAATGCCTTGGCTGCCGAAGTAGAGGGTTTTCAACCGAGGTCCGGTCCCGCCGGACCTCCAAGGCAACAGGGCCCGGCCGTCAGGCGGTGACGGGCCGGGGCGAGGGAGAAGCATCGCGATGGCCGGGGCGCACGCCAAGAACCACGATTACCACATCATCAACCCGAGCCCGTGGCCGCTGCTGGGCGCGTTCTCCGGGTTCCTGATGGCCTTCGGCGCCGTCTTCTGGATGAAGGGTCTCTCCGCCGGCGGCCTCGCCATCGGCCCCTACGTGTTCGGTGCCGGCACGCTCGGCGTGCTCTACACCATGCTCTCGTGGTGGAAGGACGTCACCCACGAGGCCAATTCCGGCGACCACACCCGCGTCGTCCAACTCCATCACCGCTACGGCATGATCATGTTCATCGCCTCCGAGGTGATGTTCTTCGTGGCGTGGTTCTGGGCCTATTTCGAGGCCGCCCTCTACACCGCCGACCCGATCCAGCCCCAGCGCCTCGAGTTCACCGGCGGCGTGTGGCCGCCCAAGGGCATCGAGGCGTTCGATCCCTGGCACCTGCCGCTCCTGAACACGCTGATCCTGCTGACCTCGGGCACCACCGTGACCTGGGCCCACCACGCCCTGCTGCACGGCGACCGTAA
>Ga0233425_10001430_pt1 | contig 53638 bp, 48 predicted proteins | sample Watercolumn_Towu_2_FD_181712 | JGI IMG/M metagenome (GOLD analysis project Ga0233425, IMG submission 181712) | Freshwater microbial communities from Lake Towuti, South Sulawesi, Indonesia - Watercolumn_Towuti2014_140_MG | ecosystem: Environmental > Aquatic > Freshwater > Lake | place... | reverse complement strand
AATAAAACGAGGGACCGATATTGCGCCCGGGAGGGATGCGTATGGCGATTCGGGGATTTAGCGACAGTTCCGAAACCATCCAGATATTCCCGATCCTGATCGAACCAACCGACCAGGCATACCCCGAGGTAGTGATGGTTCCAGTACTGACCTTCTTCCCACTTTGCATCCTCCCCCGGATCAGAAAAGCCAGCCTGGTAAGCGTCCTCGCGCTCATCAAGGGCGTACTCGATGGATCCATTGGGCAGGATGATGTAATGATAACCACCATGATCCCACTTAAGGTTCCGGACAAAGTGTCGGAAAAAGGACTCCGCATTGCCGACCGGTCTGCCAGTCGATGGCGTGACCGTCGCCGAATGATGAACGATCACCCCAAGGATCTCCTTCGCCGGGTATTGCTCAGGAATCCCAGACAGACGCGGCATGGCAGAACGCACATCCCGGATACGCAGGAGGGACGACTTTCCTGGCAGGAATGCCCGGTTTTTTCCGGCTGACTCGGTCTGCTCGTGCAGTCTGGTCATAGATGAATGAATGCAGCCTGCTCCTGATCGCGCATCAGTCGGAAGCTGAGATCTCCGTAATCCAGCGCCTCACGGCAGAAAAGTTCACAAAATGAAGGTGAACGACGCGCCGGTGGCGCGCCGCCAGGGCTTCGTAATCCCCCAGGGCCTGGGCGCGCTCGAGAATGGCAAAGCCGAGCGGACTGCCGGGGATGGCCAGATCGGCGTCCGGATCGACGGTGATCTGCAGGAAGAGTCCGCTGGCCGGACCGCCTTTATGCAGCTGCCCGGTGCTGTGCAGGAAACGCGGCCCGAAGCCGACCGTGGTGGCACAGCCCGTCTTCCGGCGCAGGCTGAGGCGCAGGTCGGTCAACAAGGGCACGCTCTGCGCGCTGCGCGGCAGATAGGCGTTGATCGCCAGGTAGTCCCCCGCCTTCGCCGCCTGCAGGGCCTGCGCCAGGAACTCGCTGGCCGACTCGCCCTGCAGATCGAGCGTGGAAAAGATGCGCACGCCGTCCGCGGTCCAGAGCGGTTCCCCCTCCCCGAGCGACCCGTACTGCCTATACGCATCGATCTTCTGGAGAGTGCGCGTTTTATTATCCTGTACGTCCGGCTGGTCGAAGGCATTCACGCCCAGGACGGCACAGGCGATCGCCGTCGCCACTTCCCAGCGATAGAACTCCACGGCCAGGTCCTCCGCCGTCGGGATCAGGTAGACCAGGACCGGATGCCCCGCCTGCCGCAACGCATCCACGCTGCCATCCAGGCCTCCGCCGCGGCGCAGGTAGACGAAGAGCCGGTCCGGGCCATAGACGGATGGCTCTCCGACCGGTTCGCCGTCGACGACGACGATGCCCTTCCCCTGCTTGCCGGTCGATTCGGCGATCAACTGCTCCAGCCAGGCGCCCACGGAAGCCAGTTCCGCATCCACCAGGAAGGTCAGCTTGTCCCTGCCTTCCAGCGCGGCCTGCCCCAGGATCGCCCCCAGGACCAGGCCAGGGTTGCGCGCCGGCGGCTTGTCCGCAGCGCACTGCTGCATGGCCCACAAGCTGCGCGCAAGGAACTTGTCCAGGTCCAGACCGATCCACGCGGCCGGGACCAGGCCGAAAAGGCTGAGGGCGGAGAAGCGCCCGCCCACGTTGGGATCGGCCAGGAACGTTTTGCGGAAACCATGTTCGGCGGCCAGTTTTTCGAGCGTCGTACCCGGATCGGTGATGGCGGCGAAGTGGGCGCGGGCGTTCTCCCCCAAGCGCTCCCGCGCCAGCGACCAGAAATAAGCGAACATGGCGTTCACTTCCGCCGTGCCGCCGGACTTGCTCGAAACCAGATAGAGGGTTTCCTGCGGGGGAAAGGCTTCCGCCGCGGCAGCCACCTGCACCGGATCGGTCGAATCCAGGATGGCGAACGGGGCCGTCGCCCGGGCGCCCAGAACGAGGTCCATCACCTCCGGGGCGAGCGAGGAGCCTCCCATGCCGAGCAGCAGCACACGCGTGATCCCGTGCTTGCGCAGCCCGGCGGCAAAATCGCGGACCTCCGCCAGCGCGGCCCGGGAGGTTTCCGGAAGCGTGAGCCAGCCCAGCCGGCGGACGATCTCCTGCTGGCCGGCCGGGTCCGCGGTCCACAGGCTGGGATCGTGTGCCCACAAACGGGCGGAAGTCAGGTCGGAGGTCAGGGCCGCCATGCGTTTGCGCACCGGCTCCGCCAGCGGACCCAGATCGGCCTGCGCCTTCCGGCGGCGGATCTCGATGGCAGCCAGCATGTCATTGAAGGCCTGGCTGAAGGAATCGACCCCCTCCTGTTCCAGTTCGGCGGTGGTCTGGTCGAGGGAAATGCCCAGACCGGCAAGATCGCTCAGGGTCTGCCGCGCGCCGTCCAGGTCCGCTTCGATGCGCACCTCGCCGCGGCCGTGGTCACGCGTCGCCTCAAGCGTCTGAGGCGGGACCGTGTTGACCGTTCCCGGACCGACGAGTTCATCGACGTAAAGCGTGTCCGGATAGGCCGGGTCCTTGGTGCTGGTCGAAGCCCACAGCGGACGCTGTGCCCGTGCCCCGGCCTCCCGCAAGGAGGCGAACTTTTCCGCTTCGAAGACCAGTTTATACTCCTGGTATGCCAAGCGCGTGTAGGCGATGGCGGCCTTGCCGCGCAGGCCGGACGCCTGCGGGGAAGCCATGGCGGAGAGCAGCTTGTCGATCCTGGTATCCATGCGGGAGACGAAAAAGGAGGCCACGGAGGCGATCCGGTCGATCGGCAGACCGGCGGCCAGGCGATCCTGCAGGCCGTCCAGGTAAGCCTGCATGACCTGCCGGTAGCGCTCGAGCGAGAAGATCAGGGTCACGTTGACGTTCAACCCGGCGGCGATCGCCTTGCGGATCGCCGGCAGGCCTTCCGGCGTGGCGGGGATCTTGATCATCAGATTGGGGCGGTCGACCAGATCCCACAAGCGGCGGGCCTGGTCATAGGTCGAGTCGCTGTCCTTTGCAAGGTTGGGGCTGACCTCCAGGGATATGTATCCATCCGCGGCATGGGTGCGCTGGTGGAGCTCGGAAAAGAGATCGCAAGCGACGCGGATGTCCTCGATCGCCAGCTGCCAGAAGATCTGCTCCGGCTCCCAGCCGGACCAGGCCATCGGGATGAGCGCGGCGTCGTAATCCGTGGTGCGGGAGATGGCATGGTTGAAGATCGACGGATTGGAGGTGATGCCGCGGATCTCCCCGCGCGCGATCATCCCGGCCAGCTGGCCATTTTCGATCAGGCTGCGCGAAATGTTGTCGTACCAGATGGATTGCCCCAGCGAATGGATGCGATCGATCGGGGAACTCATGGTTTCACCTCTTGGAATACGGACCGAATAGCGAGCCAGGAAGGATCATTGTGCTTCGAGCCGCCTGATCTTGGCGACCCGGCGGGCGTGGCGTTCCTGTCCCGCTTCCCCGCCGATGAAATGGGCGGACAGGAAGGCAGCGACCAGTTCGCGGGCAGTTTCCGGCCCGATGACGCGCCCCCCGAGGCACAGGACGTTCATATCGTCGTGCTCGACCCCCTGACGGGCAGAATAGGTGTCCTGGCACAGGCAGGCATAAATGCCTTTCATCTTGTTCGCGGCAATGCAGGCGCCGACGCCCGACCCGCACAGGAGGATGCCGCGTTCGGCTTCCCCGGCCTGGATGGCGCGGCCCAGCTTCTCGGCGAAGTCCGGATAATCCGAGGGGGCATCCGAATCCGCCCCCAGGTCGAGAACGCTATGGCCCAGCCCGGCGATCTGCTCCCGGACCTCTTTCTTGAGCGGGAAACCCGCATGATCACAGGCAAGCGCGATCTTCATGTATGTCTCCCGGTCAGATCCAGCCGAAGACGATCGCCAGCCCCAGGCCGGCCACTCCCAGACCGGGCACGGCCATGAACGGCCGGGTCAGGGACGGGCAGCAGGCGCGGCAGGAGTTCGTTCGGGCTGGTGACGATCCCCCAGTTCAGCAGCGCTCCGACGAAGGAGATCGCCCCGGCAAGGATGACCAGCAGTCCGGCAGTCATTTGGTCCATCGATCCAATCCTCTCGTTCTCTGATTTCTGTTTCGCTGCCGGTAACGATTGCGCAGGGCAAGGGTTTGCGGTTTCCCGGCAAGTATGCAATAATGGAGCTAATTATATCCTGCGACAGACATCCCGGAGAAGGAGCCAGCCATGACCACCCCCTCACCCGCCCAGCAGATCGCGGCACAGATCAAGGAGCTGCAGTCGAAGGTCATCGACCTGCAGGGGAAAGTACGTCTCTCCAGCGTGCGCGATTCGATCGAGGACCTGCAGACCACGGTCACCGGACTCGGCCAACGCATCACCACCCTGCGCACGCGTGGGTACGTTTTCGGCAAGGACCTGGAAAGCCAGGCCAAGACCCTGGCGGATGGCTGGATCAAACTGTATCCCAGTCTGGGGGCGCAGGTCTCCGTCCAGGCCAACACGCTGGCGGCCGCGATCCGCCCGGTCGAGACGCAGATGACGCAGCTGGTTGCAGCCGGGGCCAACCCGCTGGGGGCACGCAGCCTGCTCAACAGCGCGCAAGCCGCGGTCAGTCAGCTGGAAGGGAAGGTCGAAGCGGCGGAACGCGCCATCGAAGGCATGTTCGACCAGTACGAGAGCCAGGTCGGGAGCTTCAAACGGACGCTGGATGCGGTCGATGCCATGTTGACCAACCTGGCAGAGGCCAGCTTCCAGCTCCTGCCCACCGAAGGGGGCATCGCGGCGGTGAAGGCGGTCTGGTGCAAGGCCGGCAAGGAACAGAAGGACGATCCGGAAGGCGTGCTTTTCCTGACCGACCAGCGCCTGCTCTTCGAACAGAAAGAGGAAGTGGCCACCAAGAAGGTGCTCTTCGTCGCCACGGAAAAGAAGAAGATGCAATCCCTGCAATGGGAGGTCCCGGTCGCCCAGATCGACAAGATCTCCACCAGCAAGCAGGGCATACTGAAGAACGAAGACCACATCGAGGTCCGCTTCCTGCCCGGCGCGGCGCTCGAGATGGCCCACCTGCACATCTGGCAGGACAACGCCACCTGGCAGTCCAATCTGAACCAGGCCAGGGCCAGGGAGTTCGACAAGGACCGCGCCGTGGCCATCGACCAGGCTGCGATCGACAAGGTCAAGGCGGCTCCGAGCCAGTGCCCTTCCTGCGGAGGCAACCTGAGCAAGGTGGTCCTGCGCGGTCAGGATTCGATCAAATGTGAGTACTGTGGATTTATCATCCGGCTGTAAGCCCGGATCTGCCACCTGGCGGCCTTCCCTTCCCGGAAGGCCGTTTTTTTGTCCAGATTCCTCTCGTAAACCTATACAAAACCCTTGCAATTTATATACATATCAGGTACAATATGTCCACAATCAAAAAAGAGAGGATAAAAAATGGAAAACGAAAAGAAATTCAAGAACCTGCGCATCTTCAACCTTGTGATGGGATTCCTGCACCTAATCCAGGGCACCTTTATGATCCTGGTCAGCAATGACACCACCTACCCCATCTTCACCAACTATCTCAATTTCGACCTGGCGACGTTTTCGTTGAAACCGGGCGCCGAGCTGCTCTATGAACTCCCCTTCGGGATCGCGGTGGCCTTCTTCCTGCTGATCTCGGCCGTGGCGCACTTCTACCTGTCCACCATTGGCTACAAGCGTTACGTGGAAAACCTGAAGAAGGGCATGAACCCGGTGCGCTTTTATGAATATGCCCTCAGCTCTTCGCTGATGATCGTCCTGATCGGCATGCTGATCGGGCTGTGGGACCTGGGCGCGATCATCCTGATCTTCGCCCTGAATGCCACGATGAACCTGTTCGGCATCATGATGGAATTGCACAACCAGCACACCGAGAAGACGAACTGGACCGCCTTCATCTACGGCTCCATTGCCGGTTTCATTCCGTGGGTGGTGATCATGCTGTACTTCGTCGGCGCGGTCAATTCCGGCGATGGCAGCGCCAAGCCGCCGGCTTTCGTCTACGCCATCGTGCCGACGCTGTTCGTCTTCTTCAACATCTTCGCCATCAACATGGTCCTGCAGTACAAGAAGGTTGGCCCGTGGAAGGATTACCTGTTCGGGGAAAGGGTCTACATCGTCCTGAGCCTGCTGGCCAAGTCCGTGCTGTGCTGGCTGATCTGGACCGGCACCCTGGCGCCTGTCTAAACTCAAGGCAAGTCAGAACACGAAACCTCCCGGGAATGTCGCCCGGGAGGTTTTTCGATCCTTTGAATTCGTCCTAGCCGCAGCCGCCGCCGGACGGGTTGCGCCGCTGCTGGAGCTGGATCTTGGGGGTGTATTCCAGCTCCCATTCGTGCGGAAGGGGCCGCGCCGCTTCGTACCGGTCGCCCAGCGCCGCGTCGAAGGAATAATGCAGTTCGTCCTCACCGACCGAACCGGACCTGCGGTGGATCTCCCCATCGTTCCTGCCGAAGATCGAGATCCAATTATTGATCCCGCCTTCCAGGATATAGACGTTCGGGACCGAATTCGAGACCAGCAGCTGCCAGGCCTGCGTCGCCTCCAGTTCGTCATTGCTGATGGTCACAATGACCGTGTTCGCGGACGGCTCGGAGAGCAGTTGCGGGACGATCGTATCCAACTCACCCAGCGGTACATGCTGCGCGCCGCGGATGTGGAACAGGTTGAAATCCGCTTCGTCGCGCACGTCGATCATCATCACACGAAGGCGCTGGTTCGCCAGGCTGCCGAGCAGCTCGCCGGGATGGATCTGGACCGAGCGGGATTCGAGCGCGGCGGTTCTTTCCGCAGAAATACTGGCCCACTTGTCGGCCGCGGTCGGCTGACCGAGGACGAGAACGACGACCGCCAGTGCGACCAGGACGCCCGCGCCGGCGAGGCGCAGCTTCGGTTCCTTGGACAGGTCCTTCTTCCCGAAGATGGCTTCCAGCTTCTCGCCGCCCCAGAACATGAACAGGGCCATGAACACGACCAGCAGCACGACCACGCCGGTCGGCAGGTTGAAAACGTCCATCAGGGTCAGGCGGCCGTAAAAACCGCTGTTGTTCCACCATTCCCAGTACGGCTGGACGGTCTCGCCAAATGCCCAAACGCCGACCAAGGCGCCCAGCACAAAAACGATGCCGTCGATCTTACCGGTGGAGGCGGACACCAGCGACGTGCCCGGGCAGAAACCGCCGACGATGAACCCGACGCCCATGATCAGCCCGCCGACGATGCCCGGCCAGAGATGAGTCTCCGGGACAAAGACCAGGTTGAAGTCCAGAATGCCGAGCGCTGAGGACAGGAAGAGCAGCACCATGGCGGTGACGATGGCGGTGAACATGACCTTGAGAACGGTCAGGTCCTTGAAGTAGAACTGCGCCGCCAGCTTCTTCGAATTCCCGAAGCCGGAGATCTCGAGCACGTAGCCGAAGGCAAAACCGATCACGCCGAAGACCAGGTAGGTCCAGGGATTCTGGCTGAGCGGATGGAGGAAGGCCTGCAGAGGAAAAATGGGATTCATGGCTGCCTCCTAGTTCCACAACCTGCGCACGAAGTAAGCCAGTCCGTAGGCGCCGGCAAAGATGCACATCATCAGCGCCCAGGATCCAGCCGAAAGCGTCGCGCCGCCGGAGAGTGCCTGCCCGGAGGTGCAGCCGCGCGCCATGCGCGCCCCATAGGCGAAGAAGATGCCGCCGATGAAGGCAAAGACCAGGCGTGCCCGGTTCGAGATGGACGGACCCTTGTTGATCTCGAACTTGGTGCGCCCGTTCAACAGGCCGGCCACCGCCCCGCCGAAGAAGGCGCCCAGGACGACCGGAACGCTCCAGTCATCCAACGGATTGAGGTCTCCCCCTGCCAGTTTCAGCAGGTAGGGTGTCCGGTCGATGTGGCCGGGAACCAGCAGGTCTTCGACGCCGGCGATCAGGCGGTTCAGGCCGCCGGAAGCGCCCAGGCCGTTGCGGGTGATCAGGAAGGCCAGGAACAGGACGATACCCAGCAGGACCCCGCCCACATAGGGATGGACGTAAGGCCGGGCAGGCCGGTTGAACAATCCTTTCTTGGGTTTCGCAGGGGCAACAGTTGTCATGCTTTACTCTCCTTCTTGCTCTCGGATTCCGGTCCGTGGCGGGTCTCGACTTCCTCCCAGCCGGTGACCATCGCCTTGATGCTGTCCAGCGGTTTCGGCCCGCCGGTGGTGGTCAGATAGACATGTCCTACGATGAAGGCGGCAAAGATCGATGCGAGCAGCGTATGGAACGCGGCCAGCCCGGGCAGGCCGCCCAGGAAGCGGGCATATTCCGGCCAGCGCTGGACACCCCACATCAGGATGCCGGTCAGGCCCTGCAGCGGCAGAAGGACGGTCAGGATCCCGAAATAGGTGACCTGCTGCAGCGGATTGAGCTTCTTCTCGGCCGTCTTTTCGAACGGGTGCGCATCGCGCTTGAAGATGCCGTTCAGGTAGTAGCGGGCCTGGACGATGGCATCGTCGAAGAAACCGCGCGGCCGGGGCAGGAACTGCCGGATCTGTCCGCTGGCCAGATGGTAGAACAGCGACAGGGCCGCATTGATCGCCAGCAGGGCAGCCAGGACATTATGGATGGTGACCATGCCGCGGAAAGAGAAGATCCCGAAGAGGTCCGGGCGATGGATGATCAGGCCCGTGCAGAGCAGGATGACGATCGCCGCAGTCTGGAGCCAGTGCCAGAGGCGCTCGTAGGCCTGGTACATGTAGACCTTGCGCGTCGAGGCCGGATGCCTGGGAGCCTTGGCTGACTTGACCACCCGCAACGCGGTATGTCCGCCGACGCCGGCAAGCACACCCAGGAAGAAGAGCCCGCCCAGCCAGTCCACCCAGCCGTAACGGCTGTGCCCGAAAACGTAACGCCCGTCTTCGGAAGGATCCGGCGCATAATACAGGGCGCTGCCATCCTGGAAGATCTCGCCGCTGATGGAAACGTTCGTATCGCTGACGAATTCCGGGGTGACGCCGCCCGGGACATAGGCAGCCAATTCGATCGCCTGCGCCAGGCGTGAATCGCTGGTATGGCAGGTCTCGCAGTCGTTGATGCCGTTCTCGCCGCGGGTGACGTTGTGGTTGATGCTGTACGGCTGGACCAGTCCGACGATGTGCGGATTCTCCAGGCCGAGTGCGGAGAGGCGTGCCGCGACCGCATCCTGCTTGACCTGCGAGTCGATCGCCAGCTCCGCGTCGTCAATCTCGCCGTCGCTGTCCGCATCAAACGCAGTTACGATCTCGGAAGCATACTCCCCATTCTCCAGGTAGGCCGCCTGCAGATCGATCAACCGGACGGGCAGGCTGTTGCCGTTGTCTTCATACACCCAGTACCAGCTGGTGACCAGATTGTACGGCGCCAGGGCGGTGCCGCCGTCGATATTGGCACGCTGCATCAGCACCGGCTGGTAGCCGGTCACGAGATTGTTGACCGTATCGCCATCGCCTCCGACCCCGCGGCAGGCCGTCGCCGCCTGACCTTCCAGGTCGATCACGGTCCAGTCATAGGCTTCGATCGCCGGGGCATACACCTGCGGGATGTGGCAGGTTTCGCAGGCGACGACAGCCATGTGACGCTCGCTGTACGGCAGCCAGTTCGCATGGCTCGTTCCGGCATCGTGGCAGGATTCGCAGCGGCGCATGCTGCCCTTCAGCTCGGGGGCAACGTCGTACTGTGCGCTCTGGCCGCGGGCCAGGTTGTGATCGGGATATTGCAGGTACTCACCCAGGTCCAGCCGGCGGGGATCGAAGATCAGATGGGACGGCCGGTTCGCAATGGCCGACTCGGACAGCGCCGGATTGTTGAGCGCATAATGGCAATCCACGCACTGGACCTGGCGCTCGGCATGGATATCCCAGGAACGGGACAGGTCCGCCTTGCCGGCCAGGTTGACACCGGACTCGGACAGCCGTTCAGGGGAGATCACCTGGCCGGTCGTCGCCGTCTGGGGATAGGAAAGGTCCGTGCACACCGGCAGGGTCAACGGTTCCTGCGAGCCGGCATGAATGACGCCGTGACACTGGGCGCAATTGTCGTTCGTCGGATCCTGGATGGTGACGAAATCCGGGAGCAGCTGACCGCTCTCGTCGAAAGCTGCAGCCTGCCAGGCCCAGCCTTCCCCGGTCATTTCCACCAGGCCGGTTCCGGACAGGGTGGCCGTGTTCGCCCATCCGAACTGCCCGGATTGAATGCTCGCGACGCGGGCCTGGTTGTTCGGCTGGGGCATGTGGCAGACGAAACAGTTCATCTCGATCGTGCCCGATTCGTTCCAATTCCACAGCTCGGTCCGGCCGGTATCAGGATTCAGAACGGTCGTTTCGGGATTGTTGCTGCGCACGGGCAGGGAGGCAAGCGGATCGCCATCCCGGCTCGTCGTCGCCGGACCGCCGCCGACGACCAGGTTGGCGTTCAAGCGCAGCCAGTCCGCCGTTCCGAGGTCCAGGCGCGCATCGCCAGCCTGGGAGAGATAGCGATAGGTCAAAGGATCCCACTGGCCGAAAATGCCGCTGGCCGGCTGGCCTTCGAGCAGGTCGGAGAGGCCCAGATCGGAATGGAAACTGTGGCTGCTGATGAATTCCGTATCGTGGCATTCTCCGCAGGTCTTCAAGGTCGAGACGGGTTGGCCGCTCTCCAGGACGTTCGTGCCGGAACTGTCCAGCAGTGCAAACTGGGGATGCATCGGCGAGGTCTGGGCCGGCTGGGCCGGTGCAGGCGAGGCGGTGACCTTGAAGATCACCAGGCCGGACAGGGCGACCACCAGGAGCAGCGCCCCGGTCAGGATCCAGCGATTGCGTGTGCGTGAAGTCATTTTCATGGTTGTCTGCATCCTCTCCGCTTACGGCTGGAACCGCCCGCCCCAGACGATGGGATCGCCGGGATAGCCGAGGGCCTGCCAGTCCAGGCGGCCGTTCTCACCATGGCAGTCGTCGCATTGCAGGGCGTTCTCCGCCGGCTGCACCATGTGTGTGCTCGGCCAAAACATGTAGGTCTCGGTGAACCCGTACTGACCGCTGTACGGCAGGCCGGTCACCTCTTCCGCCATCTGGAAAGCGCTGTTCCAATCGAACGTCGTCCAGTACCCGCCCACGCCTGCCGTGATCGGGGCAAGCAGGTAATTGTTGGCCGTATCGTAAGGCTGATTGGCCACGTGCAGCTTGAACGGAAAGATCCTTGCCGTCGCATCGTTAATGCTGCCTGCCGGCACATTCATCATGGTCGGCCCATCCGGATCGATCGGGTCGCCGAGCAGGTAGCGGTAGCTCAGATTTCCGTTGAACCACAGATAGGCCGGCATGACATTTTGTTCGTAAATGAACGTCCCCTTGATCTTCAGGTAGGTGTAGTGGTCTTCCGGCAGATCCTGCCCGGAGGTGGACCAATCCCAGTATGTCTTTGTCGGCTCGTCCAGGGCGATGGTCGGGACATGGCACGTCTGACAGCCAACGGACTGGACATGATTGTTCAGGCGTTCGTCGTCGTGCGGGACCTCGGCGTGGCAGTTCGTGCAGGCCACCTGCTCGGCCGGGTCGACCTGGTAGTTGTCGACGACCAGGCGGCCCAGGATCTGGTGATCCTGCGTCCAGTGGCAGTCCGTGCACAGGAAATCGTTCCCACCCATGTGCACATCGACTTCCTGGTCCGGATAATACAGGGTCTCGGCCAGGTCGCCATGCTTGACATTGTCCCCGCCGCCGCCGTTGAAGTGGCAGGAGCCGCAATTGGCACGCGTCGGCGCGGCAACGCTCTGCGCTGCAGCCAGCAGGTCGACCCCTTCGGCCGGGTTGCCGTAATCGCCTTTGGCATACACGTCCGTACTGGCATGACAGGCGAGGCAGTCCACGTTCTCGACAACGCTGAAATCGTATTCCTGACCTTCCACCCAGCCGAAACCTGCATGGCAGGAAGTACACTTGCGCTGGTTGCCCTGGGCGCTGATACAGAAGTTGTTGATCTGGTTCGCCTTGCCGATCGTGACCGGCTCATTGCGTCCGGGAACCTCGAACTGCCTGCTCTCCCAGGTCCAGTGGGTCGTGCCCATCACCTGTGCGGCTGCGTCCGGATGGCACTCCAGGCAGTTGCGGGTGACATCCTGGGGCGTCTCAAAGGGGCCTTGGATGATGTCCGCATGGCTGACATGGACGGCATGCTCCGGAACGAAGTCTTGTGGATCTCGTACCACTTCGGCCGTGCGAGGCCAAAAAAAGAGCACCGGCACCAGGATGATCGTCAAAATGCCGATGGCCCCAAGAATCCAGAATGGTTTGATCTTCTTCATGCTTGATTCCTTTTTGGATTGGAATGGGTCATTCATTCGATTCATTCAACAGGCTGGCGCGATAGGTGATGCCATCGCGCATGATGCCGCGCAGGATGTCGAGGGCATCGATGATCCTCCGGTCGGTCAGGGCATACTGGACGGTCATCCCCTGCCTTGTTGCCTCGACCAGACCCCGGTCGCGCAGGATCTTGAGATGCCGGGAAACGGTCGGCTGCGGAAGATCGAGCTCCTGGGTCAATTCGGAGACATTTTTCGAGGAATCGGAGAGGGAATACAACAGGATCAGGCGGGTTGAATCCGCCAGGGCCGAACAGAAGTCGGCATGCAATAGAGTGATTTCCTGGACAAGGGTTTGTGAGATCATATGACCTTATTCGGATAATCGAATATTCTCCATAGGTATCTTATCAGTGTGAAACCTGTCACAATAGTGAGAGGAGTAATGTCAAAACCGGACAAATGTCATATTAAGCAACCAGCCAGCTGACAAAGCTGGCTGTGGACTATGAAATCGGTCGATCGATTTCCTAAACGCGAGGTGGTCCGCCCCGAATCGGGACAGCGATCTGTCCCTCGGCTTTGTCCCCGATCCATTCCGCGGTCCCGGCATCCTGCCTGACCAGGTGAGCGACATAGGCTGCCGCGAGGGCATCAAGTTCCTCCGGCAAATACAGCAGACCCATCGGCAGCTCCCCCTTGAGCAACTTGTGCCTGGTGATCTCCTCGAAAAAGTCCATCGGGTCCTTGATCCCGATGCCTGCATCGAACAGGGCCAGCTGGCGCTGCAACCGCCCTTCCAGGCTGGGCTTGGGCAACGGCGCCTGACCCAGGAGTGCATGGTAGGTCAGGTGCGGGTGTGTTTCCAGGCAGAACTTTTCAGCATCTCTGGTACTGCTGCTGGCATATCCAAGGTCCGCCAGGTGAGCGTAAAGGGAGAAACCGATCTGCATCCATGCCGGACACAGGTCCACCCGCCCGGGCGTCGGAGAGATGGACAGGCCGCGCTCCTTCAGGTCAAACTCGACACTGCGCATATCGACGCCGCGTAAATGTGCCGGGCCGACCGCCTGCTTTTGCAGACGTTCGCGAACAAGGCCCCGGTTCGGTCCCCGGGGTGCATTGATCGCCACGCATGCGCTCTCGTTCTGGTCAAGGAACTCAAAAACCAGCTGCCGATCTCCGGCGGCCAGATGCACAAGCACGCCCGCCTCGTCGAGAACAGCGAAGGTGACGGGGGCCCGCCCGCCTGAAGGATCGATCCCGATGGCGAATTGATTTATCGTGGACATAGGTCAACCGATCAGATAAAGAGGCGTATGGTAAACTCCAATATAAGTGTAGACGAAAAAAAGCTTCCATGCAACAGGATTTTTCAGGAACTTATGCCACCAGGCAAGCCCACGGCCTGGATGGTCGGAACCGTGCGGTGAGACGAGATCACCAGTCGCTGGAAGGAAGTCAATGGATCAGGTCATTCTCGAACAATTGCATACGCAGGGGATCCTTGGCGTGCATGCCCGGGAACGTACCGCCCCTCGGGAAATTCTGGTGAGTTTATCCCTGGAGACCGACACCCGGAAAGCCGGAAGCACCGACGACATTGCGGACTGCGTCGACTACTCGGTCCTCGCCCGGGGCGTCCGGGAGCTGGTCGCCCGTTCCAGCTACTTTACGATCGAAGCACTGGCGGAATCGATCGCACGTCATTGCCTGGATAACCCGTTGGTCAGCCGTGTGCTGGTCAAGGTGGAAAAACCCGGCGCGGTCGCCGGGTGCGGGTCAGTGGGGATCGAGATCGAACGCCCCTGATCAAATTTGCAGCGGGGAAGCGCCGCGGGATATGTTGTCGAGAAATTCCTGGCGGGTGGCAAGGTTCGCCCGGAACGCACCGTGCATGGCGGAAGTCGTCATGCGCGCATTGTGTTTCTGCACGCCGCGCATCATCATGCACAGATGCAGCGCTTCCACGACCACGGCAACGCCCTGGGGATGCAGGAGGTCGCGAATGAAATCAGCGATCTGGCGCGTCATCCGCTCCTGAACCTGCAGGCGACGGGCATAGATCTCGACGATGCGCGGGATCTTGGATAGACCGATCACCCGCCCATCGGGGATATAGGCGACATGAACGCGGCCCAAAAAGGGCAGCATGTGGTGCTCGCACAGGCTGTAGAACTCAATGTCGCGCACGATGACCATTTCATCATACTTGACCTCGAAGAGGGCATCGTTGACGACCGTCTCCGGATCGACGGAATAACCGGAACAGAGTTCGGCGTACATCCGGGCGACTCGCTCGGGTGTCCGTTTCAGGCCATCCCGTTGCGGGTCCTCGCCGATCGCCTGCAGAAGTTGTCCGATCGAGGCCTGGATCTTCTTGAGGTCCACCCGCTCTGAAAAATCGGGGTACGTCTGTACATTGTCATCAAAATCGCTATGTTCCATGATCACGCTCGCAAAGACTGGCCCGGAGAATATCCCCGGGCCAGTCGGTTTCGTGGATATTCTACCGGATCTTTGGTTCGATCAGACCGTAGGTGTCGTCACGCCTGTGATACAGAATATTGATCTTATTGGTCTCGACGTTAAAGAAAACAAAGAAATTGTCATGGCCCAGCAGCTTCATCTGCTCCAGGGCCTCGGCCTCGTTCATCGGGATCAGGTCGAAGGATTTCCGCCGGACGATCGTGTCGACCGGTTCGCCGGACGCATCCTCCGGGAGTTTTTCCAGCTCCGCAGCAGAACGCCCGTCACCCCGGCCGCGGTAATGCTTGCCCTTGTACCGTTCCATCTGGCGCTGCATCTTGTCCACGGCGGCATCAAAGGCCGCCTTGACATCATCGGCGCGTTCCTCGGTGCGAAGCAAAGCCCGGTGACCGCGGGCCGTGAGCTGTGCCACGTAGCGGTCGTTCGCGTTCCGAGCCGCCTTGACATGATCCAGGTCGATCTTGATCTGCTCGACCTCGCTGAGATACCGGTCCAGGATCGAGGCCTTCTTTTCGATATACGAACTCAAACGCTCACCAACTTCCAGGTTTCGTGCAAAGATCTCTACTTTAATGGTCATTGCTTCCTCCTGATAAGATGGGATGGGCCTACACGTACTGTAAACCGTGATGGGGCAATGCCCTGGCCAGGGTCAGGGCATAAACGGTTTCCGCGCCAGCGTCCAAGCAAGCCTGCGCACAAGCATTCAGGGTCGACCCGGTGGTGGCAACATCGTCCACGATCAGGACCGCCCTGCCTGCGACCAATTTTGACTCGGCGAGGAACGCATCCGCCACATTGGCCTTTCTTTCTGATGCGCTGAGTCCCACCTGGGACTGTGTCTCGCGCGCCCGGCACAGGGCCCGCGGTTGAAAGCGCCATTGACAAAAAGACGCCAGGGGGCGGGCAACCAGACTGACTTGATTATAGCCGCGTTCCCGGTATCGTTTCCTTCCCAGGGGGACAGGCACGACAAGGTCAACCTGCCAACAACGTTGTTTCACAAAATCCTGGAGCTGGTTAGCCAATGCATCCCCAAGGGCAAGATTTCGACGATATTTCAGTTTATGGATGGCAGTTCGAATGGGAGTTTCAAAAACAGACCAGGATCTCAATTGGTAATAACTGGGGCGACACTGCAAACAGGTACTGCACATCCCGGCGGTTCTTACCGGCAAACCGCAGATATCGCAGATGGGCTCGGGAACTGGTTTTACCGCTCGTTGACAGTCCGGGCACCACCGATAGCCAGTCCGGTCACAGCCTCCACAAACGGGAGGAAAGATCCAGTCCAGGCCTGTCCAAAGGAATTGGACGAAACGATATGTATCGGGCACGCTTCTCTAGTTTATGTAAAGTAGCGCAGAGATCTCCAGAGTTTCAATCCGGCAGGTGTCAAAAGGACGATCATCAGCGCTGGAAAGATGAACAGCCCCATGGGGAAGATCATCTTGATCGGGGCCTTGTGAGCTTCCTCCTCCGCCCGCTGGCGTCGCTTCATGCGCATCTGATCCGATTGGATGCGCAGCACCTTGGCCATGGAAACACCCAGCATCTCGGACTGGATGACCGCAGCGACGAAACTCGTCATCTCCGGAAGCCCGAGCCGCTCTGCCATGTCCTTCAAAGCTTCCCGGCGCAGCTTGCCAAGCTGGATCTCACGGATCACACGGCCGAATGCCAGGGAGAGTTCGTTGTCCCATTTCTCATTTACTTTGGACATGGCCGCATCGAAACCCAAACCGGCTTCCACGCAGATGGTCAACAGATCAAGCGCATCCGGCATGGCTTTGCGAACCCCCTTCTGCCGGCTGTCCGCCTTGCTCTTCAGCCAAAGATCCGGAAAGAAATAACCAAGCACAGCAAAGCCAAGGACAAGCAGCAGCTTGACCGGTGTGGTGAATGTTTTCGAGAAGAGGGAGAGCAAAAAAACGATGCCCCCAAAAATACCCGCGGCGGCAAAATGGAGAACCATGAATGTGGATGCGTCGATGCGCCCAGGATTGCCGGCAAGTTCCAGCCGTTTCCGTGTATTTTCCAGCATATGCTGGGGAGTGAATTTCGAGGAGAGTTCACCCAGCTTCCGCATCATGGGCATTACCACTCGTTCGACGAATGGCTGGGATAACTCGATCTCTTCGAGACTGACCGGCTCCCCGCGCTGGCTGAACTCCGCCAGGCGCGCTGCCAGCGGATCCTCTTCCTGTGCCTTCGATTTCCGGATGCCGGCGACGACCAGGAATGCCGCGCCGGCCAGGATGGCAACGACAACAAGGATGGCCAGAATGGTGATGAAATTCATGCTACACCTCGATATTACCGATACGCGTCATGACGAAATAGCCCACTCCGATCAGGATCAAAGCCCCGACCAGAGCAATCGATCCGCAGAGAATGTTCTCCGGCAGGAAAAAGGTCATGACATAATCCCGATTCAGGAACCACAGAATACACAGCAACCCCATGGGCATCATCGCCAGCGCCCGGCCGGAGTACATCACCTGGGAGGTCAGCACTTTGACATCGCCCTTGATCCGGATGCGCTCCCGGATGGTATAGGAGATCACGTCCATGATCTCGGCCAGATTGCCACCCACCTCCCGCTGGACATTGATGGCGGTGATCACAAAATCGACGTCTTCGCTTGGAATCCGCCGCAGCAGATTATCGAGCGCCTTTTCCATGGGAATACCCAGCTGCATCTCCTGGACCACGCGGCGGAACTCATCGCAGATCGGAGGCGGAAGTTCCTTGCTGACGGACTCCATCGCCTGCAGCGTCGAGAACCCGGCGCGGAGCCCGTTCACCATCAGGTTGAGCATATCCGGCAGCTGGTCATTGAATCTGACCAGACGCTTCGATTGCTGATTTTTCAAGTACATCCCGGGGAGGAAGGCACCGAGGCCTGCTCCGATCAGAGCCGAGATCAAGATCCTGCCCCCCAGCAGGAAGGCAATAAAGGCTCCGCCGATGATCGCGATCACATAGAGGGCCACATACTCACCCGGCTTGAACTTGAGGTCCGCGCGGGCCAGTTCGCGCGAGATCCGGTCACCCAAACTGGACTTTTCAACCCGCGCATTGACCCATTCGGTCAGCTGGGACCGTTTTTCCTTCGGCCCATCGTCAGCCTTTTCTTCCTCAAGGTATTTGTTGAGGCGGTCATCTACCAGGGTTTTGTTCGAGGTGGCCGAAACAACGATCCCGATGACCAATAAAACGACCGCCAGAACGCCACCCACGATGATTACCGTTTCCATGCAGCACCTGCTCCAGTGATGGGATTAATACCGCTGACGGCTTCCGACACCGAAGATCGAAGGCGGCAGATGAATGCCGGCAGCCTCGATCTTGTCCATGAATTTCGGACGCAGGCCGGTCGGGCGCAGGCGGCCAAGAACTTTGCCATTCTCGAAACCGGTCTGTTCAAAAACGAAAATGTCCGTCGTCGTAATGACATCCCCTTCCATGCCGCTTACTTCTGTCACTGCCGTGACTTTCCGAGAGCCATCGCGCATACGTTCCTGATGGACGACAACGTCAATGGCCGAAGAAACCTGCTCGCGGATGGCACGCACCGGCAATTCCATACCCGCCATCATCGTCATGGTTTCCAGACGGGACAAGGTATCACGCGGCGAGTTGGAGTGGAGCGTGGTCATGGACCCATCGTGACCGGTATTCATCGCCTGAAGCATATCCAGCGCGGCGTCGTCGCGGATCTCGCCGACGATGATCCGGTCGGGGCGCATTCGGAGTGCGTTAACCACAAGCTGACGAATGGTGATCTCGCCACGGCCTTCAATGTTGGGCGGCCTGGACTCGAGGGTGACCACGTGCTCCTGGCGAAGCTGCAATTCCGCCGCATTCTCGATGGTCAGGATCCGCTCGTCTGACGGAATGAAACTGGAAAGAATATTGAGCAGGGTGGTTTTTCCAGAACCGGTACCGCCTGAGATGATCACGTTGAGGCGGGATTCCACACATGCCTTTAGAAATTGAAGCGATTCCGGGCTCAGTGTGCCAAATTGAACCAATTGTTCGATCGTGATCGGGACTTTGGCAAATTTACGGATCGTCAGTGTCGGCCCGACCAGCGAGATCGGCGGAATGACGGCGTTCACGCGGGAGCCGTCAGCCAGACGGGCATCAACGTAGGGGCTCGACTCGTCGATACGCCTGCCCAGGGGAGCCACGATACGATCGATGATGCGCATCACATGGTCGTTGCTCTCGAAGGTGACCGGGACGCGATGGATCTTCCCTTTTCTTTCGACGTAGATGTTCTTCGCCCCGTTGACCATGATTTCTGTGATCGATTCGTCTTCGAGCAGGGGCTGCAGTGGGCCAAGGCCCAGAATTTCCGCCGAGATCTGCTCAAAGAGGCGCGCCCGCTCCGGCCGGGAAAGGACGATATTCTCTTCGCTCAGGATCTGCTCGAACAATCCCTGGATCGTCTTGCGGACCTCTTCCGTCTTGGTGATATCCATCGACGGGTCAAGTTCCGCCAGCAGCCGGTTCTGAACCCGGGTTTTAAGATCGAAGTAGGTACCCGCTTGCGGCGCGGAGCTTGGTGCCGTGATCCGCCTCGCCTGCAGTGACGAAAGGCGGGAAGAGTCGCCTGAGCCCCCCTGTGAGGGAACCCCTGGATCTTCCGAGGGTTTTCCCTGACCTTGTTCAATTCGTTTCAATAACGACATGCCCTGCCTCCTGACTCGGTTCTCTACCGCTTAACGGCTTTCTCTTCCCCGCTCATCTCCTGTTTGACCAACCTCGCCCGCAGTGCTTCCGCCAGGGTATATACGCCTCTGGCGACCGGCTGCGTCTTATTGTCGATCATGAAAGGAATACCGCGATTGACCGCGGGGATGACCACCCGCTCATCCAGCGGGATGACAGAAACGACTTCCTGCTTTAGGTTTTCACCAACCTTTTCAGCAGTGATGGCAATGCGTTTATCATACTTGTTCATCACGAAAGCGACTTTTTCTGGCGGGATGCTCAGCGTGACCAGCAGGTCCAGGAACAATCGTCCATTCTTGATCGAGGGGATATCCTGGGTCGCGACCAGGACGACCATGTCGCAGACATCCAGCACGGAGAGGGTGATATCCGTCAGATAGGAGCTGGTATCGACCACGACATAAGCGTACATCTGGCGCAGGAAGCGTAAGAGCTTCGTGAATTGTTCTGCGTTCACCTTCTCGGCGTATTCGGGCTTCGATGGGGAGGCCAATAAATGGATGCCCGTGGCAGCATGCTTGATCATGACTTCGCCAACCACATCCGGATCCAATTCGTCGGAGCGGGGTGCGAGGTCGAGGATCGTATTTTTGCCCTGCTCGTTCATAAAGATCGCCACATCCCCATATTGAAGATTGGCATCCACCAGAACAACCTTTGTTTCCTCGTTGTGCAGCGCGACCGCCAGATTCACCGCCAGTGTGGTGCAGCCAGTTCCCCCCTTGGGACTGTAGACCATGATGATCCTGCCCTGTGTCATCATGGAAGGAGCGGTCATATGAGGCGCGCCGCCAGCAGAAGCAACGATCGTTTGACCAACTCGGGCTCGTTCTTCGCGGGCACGCTTCCCGGACCGGCGGATCGCTCCGACCAGTTCATCAGGCATGGGTGGTTTGGTCAGGAAGTCGCTTGCGCCAACCAGCATCGCCCGGCGCATGTAGTTCTGGTCGCCTTGCACGGACAAGATGACCACCTGCACAGCTGGCATCTTCTGCCGGATGATTTCCGTTGCGGAAATGCCGTCCATATCCGGCATGTTGATATCCATCAACACCACATCAGGATTCGTCTCCTGAGTGATCTGGATGGCCTCTTTCCCGGTTCGGGCCGATCCGACAACTTCAATATCGGCTTCGAACTGGAGCAATTTTCGGACATTTTCGCGCGTTTCGGCGACATCATCGACGATTAACACGCGAATCTTTTCGACATCTGCCATGCGTCGTCTCCCTCTACGACCGATTCATTTCACCGCTAGCGGTTGCTTTCCGCGGGAACATCATTCGTCAGAACTGGTGCAACAAGCGTGTCGAGCCGCGGCTGGAGAGCATACGGAAGTTTCGCGGGGATCGGGATGTTGTATTGGGTCAGAAGGTATTCGAGCATGGCCGCATCGGGCTGGGGAGCGGGATCCTGATCGTTGGGATTGCGGAGTGTCAGGGTGATCTTGGTTCCGCTGTATACCAGATAGGTCAGCATGACCGCATCCTGGGGGGTGACCATCAGCGTGATGATGTCCGGTTTGACAACAACGGTTGCGGTGGTCGTCTCATCCGCCGGTGCCGGCGTCGCCGTGGCTTCGGTCCCGGCAGCGGGGGCAATCAGAGTGTCCGCGACCGCCTCACCCGGCAAGGGGAAGGTGCCAACGTGAAGGATCTGGACGTTTTGCATGATCATCTGAGTGACAAGGCGCGGGCGCTGCAACTCGGATGGGGTCAGATAGAATGGGATCCCCAGTTCTTCGTCCACTTCCACCCGGCCCGATCCGCCACCGGTCGTACCGATCTGTCCGGTGACAACTTCTCCCAGGTTTTCGAAGAAGCCTGGATTGGAAATCGTATTGGCAACATTGGGCAGGACGCTTTGGAACGTCGGATCGATGTCGACCAGCAACATCGTCACGATCACATTGACATAATCGCCGTCCCTGATCCCAAACGCGGCCGAAGACAAGCGATCGATCGGGATGGATACGGCGGTCAAGCCGCGCGGAATGTATGGCGCCCAATAAGAACCTGGCAGGTTGACATTTCCCGGCGCAACCGAAACCATGGACTCCGTGATCGGGACGCCCTGAGAAATGGCATACCTGGCATACATATTCACAAGATCCGACTTGCTGGTGTAAAGGCCTTCGACCAGTTTGTCTTCGGGGATCTGGATCGAACTGAGCATGGCCTCCGTGATCGGTGTGCCAGGATAAATATTCTGGCCAGCCGTCACGATTTCCACGTACCGCAACTCGGGTGCTGTCTGGGTAGCGGTCGCATCAGATGGAGTTACGGGGCGCGTCGTCCACCAGTAGATAGCAGCTCCAGCCACAACCACAACCAGAATTAACGACAGGTATATGAAAATCCTTCCGCGACGCATATTTCACTCCTCCTACTCGATGATTTGACATAAAGATTATACAGTAAAAATGATGGCTTTCGCATTGCCCCAACATTTCATTATTATTATTAACATTATTAAACAAGTGAGACTCTGCCTAAGTAGCAGAGTCTCACCCGACTTTCAGGTCAAAGTGAAATTACACACCGGCCAGTTCGGAGTTGATGTTGGTGAAGACGTTGCCGATGATCGGGCCGAGGATGAGCAAAACAGCAATCACAACGACAGCAACCAAAACAAGGATCAACGCATACTCGACAAGGCCCTGGCCTTTTTCCTTAGGGGCGAAAAACATGGTGTTTCACCTCCTTTCCGTTTTGGATTTTCCTGAAAGCCATTCAGGAATACACGTATTATATGCACGCAGGGATAAAAAAACAGGAAATTTTCGTTGCAAAGTCTTTACAATAATGTTATGTGATTATCCGGTCGGTATGGCCAGGTTGACCCGCGTTCCCTTGCCAGAATTGCTGTCAATATCGAATGTACCGCCAAGCATCTCGGTTCGTTCCTTGATCAACTTGATTCCCAGGTAGCCTTCCTTTTCCAGGGCACCCGTCCCCATCCCCTTACCATTATCGTCAACAGTTAATCGGATGACTGTATCGCCCAGGTCGATCTGCACCTTGACGGTATTCGCCTGTTTCTGCTGCACCGCGTTACTGAGCAGTTCCTGCATTGCCCGGAAGATCATCACTTCAAGGTATGATTCCAGACGCCGTTCGTTCCCGGTCATGACCACACTGACCTCGACGCCTGTCTGTTCCTTAAAGCTGTCTGCATACCGGCGGATCGTCGGAGTCAGTCCGAGATCGTCCAACATCATCGGACGTAGTTCGAAGATGAAGTTGCGCACTTTCTGGAAGGTGCTCATGGCCGAGACCTTAAGATTGCTTAACTCATCCCGGGCCTGGGCCTGGTCGATGTCCATTAGGCGCATTGCGATTTCTGTCTGCAGGATGAAATTGGATAACGCTTGCGCAGGACCATCGTGCATCTGCCGGGATAATCTCTGGCGCTCGGCCTCCTGGGCATTGATCAACATCTCCACGCTCGCCATACCGCCACGCTCGTTCTTGGTGTTGCCCTGCTCAAGAGCTGAGGCGAGTTTCTCAAGGATGGTCTTCAACCGGTCGAGGTTCGTTTGGTCTTCCTGCAGTTTTTCCAACTGACCGCGCATCACAAAAAGACGCTGCTGTGCATCCAAGGCGGAATCATAAGCAGTCCGGATCTCTTCTCCCGGCAGCTTGTCGGCCTGCCCCTGTACCTGCTGTAAACGCGCCGTGACAGCCGCGTTCCTTTGGGTGAGTTTGCTCACCTCCACGCGGCTCTGCTCAAGCATCAAATTGATCTCTTTCAGAGCGCGAATTGTCTCATCCAATTCCCGCTGAATGATCTGGCGGGGATCCTCGATCGCTTCAGCCGCTTTTTTATCCTTAACTTCCGTCATCGCTGGCTCCTCGTTCCTGTTCATAGAGTTTTACCCAACCGCGCTTGAGTGCATAGACAACAGCCTGCGTACGGTCCTCGACGCTGAACTTGCGAAGAATGGACGTCACGTGGTTTTTGACGGTCTGATGACTGATACCCAGGGAAGAGGCGATCTCCTTGTTGCTCTTTCCCTGGACGACACACGACAGGACCTCCATCTCACGTTCGGACAACGGATGAAAAGGACTGCCGGGTTCGCTGTAAAGATGACGGGCTTTTTCCATTTCGTCGTCCAGCCAGCGTTCGAATTCATGCCGGTTGAATACTTTGCCGGCGATCACATAGTTTCCCGCGGCGACTTCCCGGATGGCCTGAACAAGCTGGCTTGGATCGACATGCTTGGAGCAGTAGGCGGACGCCCCTGCCCAGGCGGCGTGGATGATCTGCTCAGCGTCATCGTAGGCAGTCAAAAGGACGATCCGGGTCGGTATTTTTTCCTGGGCAACCTGGTGCGTTACCTGCTGCCCATTCACCAGCGGAAGGTTGATGTCTACCACAGCAATCTGCGGCTGCAGTTTGCGAATCAGGTCGAGGCCGGCCTCGCCATCGATCGCCTGGCCAATCACCTGAAAATCCGATTCCAGCGAGAGCGTATCGATCACGCCTTGCCGGAACAATGGATGATCATCGATCACAATTATCGTTGTTTTTCCCATGGACGCCCTGCCGTTCGATTGCCTGATAAAAGTATAGCACAGGTCGTTTGATCCCAACAGTTGTACCAGGGATCATGGACCCGGCCATCGATAGACATTCAAATTGGTCCCACCCTGAGTCGGCGCGAAGACCGCCTGGGTGGAGTGGACCAGCCTAAGTCCGTCGGTCAATGTCTCATACCAATCCGGAAAGACAACCAGATATGCCACACCGAGCTCGTCCAGCCGCCGGGCCAGCCCGGCCTCATCGCGGATGATCGGGACGATCTCCGGGTTGATCAAACCGGCCAGATCCACCAGTTCATGGCCGCCGAAGTATCCCAGAGCGCCAATGTCGTGCGCAGCGACCAGATCATCCGGCGGAATGCTCACAGAGACCCATTTCGCTGTATCCACCATTTCCGATTCGATATAACTGACATCCTGTGCAAATGCCAGGGCCCCCCGCCCCAGGAATCCAACCAGGATCAGGCCGGTCAGGATCCACCAGGAGCGGGTCAGGAAACGGGAAAAAACATTTCGTTCGAAGAGCCGGTACAAGCCGGCAAACCCGATCAACAGAAAGATGGGAAGCACGGGCATCCCGTAGCGGCCATGCTGGTAAACGACCGGAAGCCTCCAGGCATATAAAACAAGGAAACCGCATACCCAGACAATGCCGAGCAGCGATCCCCAATCCTTTTTCCGGATGGTCCTGACGATGTGGGAAATCAAGCCCGGGACCAGAACCAGTCCGACGCCAACCACTGGTTGAAGGCACTGCTGGCCGACCCGCTCCAGGAACGGAAGGGCCAGATAGCTGCTGTACTCCGCCTGCTTGGCATAGAACGTATTCGGCCAGGCCGTACCTGCCACCGCCAGGTTGAAAAGCAGATAAAAACCAAAAATGACCATGAACCCGAACAGGATCTGGAGCAGCGCCTTCAGCCATTGTCGGACATCCCGCGGCGCCTGGACGACAGCCCCGAGGAGGACCGGCCCCAGCAGGGTGATGCCGTCCGGGCGGATCCAGACGCTCAACCCCACCAGCAGCCCCTGGATCAAATAGCGCTTCGACCGCGAGGCGACCATCACCAGGACAGCGGTGATGATCAGCGCCTGGAGAATGGTTTCCATGCCGGAGACTGCCGCCCAGACCAGATGCCATTCCATTGCCAGCAGGATCCCCGCCCATGGCAGGCTGGGCCGGTAGGCCGTGTTCCAGCGGCGGAGCGCCGTCTCGCCCAGCAGCGCCAGCCCCCACAACAGGATCCATCCCAACAAAAAGGTCCAGACATACGGTGACAGTCCCAGCAGGAAACCGATCGAGAGCAGGACCGTCCAGAGCGGGGATGTCGATCCACCGGAGGGTTGTCCGGGAAGGAAAGCCCATTCCTGGTTCAGAGCCAGATTACGTGCATAGGTCTGGTGGATCCAGGAATCATCCAGCGGGAAACCGATGCGAAAGTACCAGCTGCTCGCCAGCAGGTATATGGCAACGGAGACGGCGCAGACCGCTCCAAGAACCAGCACCTGCCTGGTCCGTAAAGATTCACTTCCGGATCGCAAAGACACGCGCAGCTCCCACTTCGCCAAGATAGGTCAGTCCGCTCCAGCCCTGAGGATTTTCATAAATCGGGATCAAGCCATCCGGCATGCTCCCCGCCTCGAGGATGACGACCGAGGCCCCATATCGATCGGCAACAGCGCGAAGGGTCTCCGGGTCGCCGTCCGGCAGGGCGATCGCTGGGTGCCCGGAGGCGAGGTAGAAACCCGGCGGATTCGAAACCATGACGACCGCATCCGCCTGCGTGCCGCGCCCGGCCAGGAAGGCCTGCACCCGTTCGTAATCGGCAGCCTCCGCCCCCCAGGCGGGGTCTCCACCCAGCCCGAGAATGCGCGTCAGGACGATCACCACGGTCAGCAGAGCGGAGAGCATGACGAACGCGGACCCAAACACCCGGGACGCCTGTCCCTTCACCCAGCCGCGCCGCCTGACCGCCCAGTCGATCGCCCGGTCCAGGCCGAGGGGCGCGACTGCCCACCAGACGGTCTGCAGGGCCGCACCGGAATGGTAGAAGCCGCCGCGCGCTCCGGCAAAGGGGAAAACCAGCGTCATGACGACGAACAGCAGCACCCAGGCAAGCACACTCATCCGGATGCGCAGTTCGCTTCGCAAAGCCCATAAGCCGGCCAGCATGAACGGCAGGAGGCAGGCGTTCGACTGGACTCCGGCCAGCGTGGCCAGATTCATCCCGCCCGCCCAGAGCCGCGCAGCCAGGATGGCAGCCAGGCCGGAATCCCACCAGCCGGCGAACGAGAGCCGGTCGGCGGGATAGGAGAACAACTGGTTGTACGAAGTCAACCAGAGCATTTTCGATCCGCCGGGCGCCAGCAGGGAATCAAAAGCGGCCTCGTTCCGCACGAACCAGGGAAGCATGATGAGCAGGTAGCCAGCCAGGACCAGGCCAAACGAAACCAGGAGCTTCCGCACCGGCAGTGGCCGGTCTTTCCAAGAAGATAAGCCGATCGCAAGCCCCGCAAGGCCCAACCAGAGCAGACCCTCCGTTCGGGAAAGGTGCATCAGGCCAGCCACCAGGCCCAGACCGGCCGGAACCAATCCACTCTTTTTGATGTTCGCAAGCAGCAGGAAGAAGATCCCCCCCAGGAGCATGTACAGGCCGAAGGTATCGGTCGTGATCAGGAAGGGCGGGTAGAAACCCGAGAAGACCGCCAACAAACCGGAGACGACCGAAAGGTCCCGCCTGGCGGTCAGCGACCAGGCCAGGCCACAGGTCAGGGCGGGGATGCATCCAGCGACCAGCAGAAAACCGGCCCGGGCGCCCCACCAGGAACCGGCTCCAAAGACCTTGATCCCGGCCGCCGCCAGGAGCGAGGCCAGCGGCATCCAGTAGGCATGCGAGGCGTGCGGCAGGCCGCTCGGATCATCCAGATAGTTCCACAGCACCATTTCGCTGAAGCCATGCCCGGATGCGAGTCGCAGGCCGCCGGCATAATAGTAATCGGCGTCCATGTAACCCGGAGCCGGCTGCAGGCTTGCCATGCCGACCGCCAAGGCAAGACCCAGAACAGTTAGCAGGAAGTATATCCGCCAGCTCATGACATCCGTTCCCACCAGGTGCGTGCTGGGCGGATGGCCCACCAGCGGATCCAGTACAGACCGACCAGGTTGATCGTCGGCACCAGATACAGAATGAGACCGTTCAGGATGCCCGCATGCTGCTGCCCGGAAAAGAGGATCATTCCCAGCCAGACAGCAGCAAAATACACCAGCCCAACACTATCCACCCAGGTCCAGGCATTCTTTCGCGGCCAGCGCGAGTCGACGATGCCGAGGATCACATATAGCGGGAGGATCTGGAAGAGATCGCCTGTACTGTGCAGGGCAAATCCGATCAATGGGGTTGCAGCCAGGGTCAGGCCGGCGGTCCAGACCATATGCTCGGCGTCTTTGCCGCGTGCCAGGACCCATTCCACCAGCAGCAGGATCGACAGGAACCCGGCCAGCACCCAGGCCATCCGGGGACCGGCCTCCGGCCAGAGACTGCCCAGCAATCCCACCAGGGTGATCCCGGGATTGAATCGTCCGTGCAGCACCGCTCCAGCCACGAAAGGAAGGAACCAGTCCGATACGAATAACAGCGAGATGCCGAACAAAAGGATCAGCACCATCCCCAGGCCGGCCAGAACCTTCCAGCGGCGCTGCCGCACCATCCAGACAAGGAGAAAGACCACGACCAGGAGAGCCGATCCAGGTTGAAAAAGTGGCAGGACCAGCAGAGCGCCGGCCAGTTCATCCTTTTCCGCCTTAAGCGCCAGGAGCGCCCCTCCGAGCGACAGCGCACAGAATGCCAGAGCGCTGTTCGTGAACAGGGCAAACTGGCCAAAAATCCACAGGGGCGCGAACAGGGTCAGGAAGATCAACTGCCCGCGGGAGGGTTTCCAGGCTGTCAGTCTCAAACCGGTCCAGGCCAGCCCGATCAGGGCGAGCTCGAGCAGGGTCATCCACAGACCCCGCGCCAGGAAATAATCCGGGATCAGGGCAAACGGCAGGTACGGGACAACAATCGGAAAAGGAAGCCACAAGCGGAGCGGATCCTCCCCCTCTCCGGCCAGGCGACCGTAATAGACGATCTGTGCCCTCTGGGTGGCCGCGGTGCTGTACGGGCTGTCTCCATATTGAAGATACGTGCGCGCGGCCAGCCAGGGAACAAGGAAATCCTTTTCTCCGCCATTCTTCTTGGCAATGAAAGTATTGACCCACACCATCCCGGCCAGAAGGGCAAGCTCGAGCAGGATCGCTCCCGAGATCAGGAGCAGGTTCATTTTCTTGGACATGTCTCTGGAATTCTACTCTACATTACAAGCCGGGGCAACCGGGGCAAGTCTGTGCTATAATACCCGCAATCCGAGGCAAGAATGAGATTCGCCCGCTTCTCGAACGACAACGATAATGATAATAACGATCCCTCCCGGAGCGTTCGGCGAAGCCTTGCCAGCTAGGATACAGAACCAGCCCATCCATCGCCCAACGCTAAATGCGGAGGGCGATTTGTTTTGTAGGCAGGGAACGGCACCGGAAACGAAGGGCACGGGTCCCGATCCCCTGCTGGCGTGCCCATACCTTGTTCGTTATTGATCGCCTGGAGGCTTTTATGTACAAAACGCATACTTGCGGTGAGCTGCGTGCCGGCCACGCCGGTCAGACCGTCAGCCTTGCCGGCTGGGTGCACAACTTCCGCACCTTTGGCGGAGTGGTGTTCCTTGTTCTGCGCGACCGTTTCGGCATCACGCAGGTGGTGACCAATCCGGACGCCTTTCCCGAGGCGGCCAGGTTGATCGAAAGCCTGAAGAACGAATGGGTCGTGCAGGTCACCGGCCTGGTGCGCATGCGCCCGGCGGACCAGTTCAACCCGAAGATGCCGACCGGGGAGATCGAGCTCGAAGCCCGGCAGGTCGTCGTCCTCAACCCAGCCAAGGCGATGCCTTTCGTGGTCAGCCGCGAGGATGAAGTCGTCGACGAGAACCTGCGCCTCAAGTATCGCTACCTGGACCTGCGCCGGGAGCGGATGAAGCGCAACCTGATCCTGCGCCACGAAGTGGTGCTCTTCATGCGCAAGTACCTGTCCGAGCGCGGTTTTGTCGAAGTCGAGACGCCCGCCCTGTTCAAGACCACCCCGGAAGGGGCACGCGACTACCTGGTCCCGTCGCGCGTCTACCCCGGCCAGTTCTACGCCCTGCCCCAGAGCCCGCAGCAGCTCAAACAGCTCCTGATGGTGGCCGGCATGGAACGCTATTTCCAGATCGCCCGCTGCTACCGTGACGAGGACCTGCGCGGCGACCGCCAGCCGGAATTCACCCAGCTGGACCTGGAAATGTCCTTCGTCGAACGCGACGACGTGCTCGAACTGGTCGAAGGCTTGTTCACCAAGATGCTGGCGGAGGTCACGCCTCACAAGAAGCTGCTTTCCAGCCCCTGGCCGCGCCTGACCTACACCGAAGCGGTCGAACGCTTCGGCACCGACAAGCCCGACCTGCGCTTCGGAATGGAGTTGAAGGATGTCGGACCGGCCTTTGCCAGGAGCGAATTCGTCGTCTTCAAGTCGGCGCTGGAATCCGGCGGGACGATCAAATGCATCCTCGCCCCGGGCTGCGCCGGCTACACCCGCAAACAGCTCGACGAGCTGACTGCCACGGCAAAGGATCTGGGTGCGAAGGGCCTGGTCACGCTGGCCCTGACCGCCGAAGGCCCGAAGGGTTCGGGCGCCAAGTTCATCGGGGAGGCCGAGATCGGCGAACTCTCGAAACTGACCGGCGCGGCCATAGGCGACCTGCTCCTGTTCGTCGCCGATTCGGCCAGGATCGTCCACAAGGTCCTCGGCGCGCTGCGGGTCTGGTTCCGGGATGCCCTCCAGCTGGCCGACAAGGACACGCTGGCCTTCGCCTGGGTGGTCGATTTCCCCATGTTCGAGTGGAACGAGGAATTTAAAAAATGGGATGCCGCCCACCATCCCTTCACCATGCCGCAGATGGAGCACCTCGACCGCTTCGAGACCGACCCGGCCTCGATCCTCTCGGATGCCTACGACATGGTCTGCAACGGGTACGAGATGGCCTCCGGCTCGATCCGCATCCACCGCAGCGACATCCAGTCCAAGGTCTTTTCCCTGCTCGGGATCGAGGAAGAGGAAGCCCGCTTCAAATTCGGACACATGCTCGAGGCCTTTGAATACGGCGCCCCCCCGCACGGCGGCATGGCCCCGGGCATCGACCGGCTGGTCATGCTCCTGGCGGACGAACCCAATATCCGCGAGGTGATCGCCTTCCCGAAGAACCAGACCGGACGGGATGTGATGGCGGATGCGCCTTCCTACCCGGACGAGAAGCAGTTGAAGGACCTGCACATCAAGGTCATCGAATAAACCCGCGCCAACCGGCGTGTGAATTGGAGGAAGAGATGTCTGTCATTCGTGTGCAAGAGATCGCCAAACACGTAGGAGAAGAGGTCACCGTCCAGGGCTGGATCTACAGCCGGACGGACAAGGGCAAGCTGGTCTTCCTGCTGGTGCGTGACGGGACCGGTTTCGTCCAGTGTGTCGCCTTCAAGGGCGACCTGGAGGAGAGCCTGTTCGATCAGTTGATGCGCCTGCCGCAGGAATCCTCGGTCGTGATCACCGGTCCCGTGCGCGCCGACCAGCGCGCCCCCGGCATCCCCGGCGGTTACGAGATCGGCGTCAGGCAGGTCGAGATCGTCCAGGCCGCCGGCGCGGACTACCCGATGGCGCTCAAGGACCACGGCGTCGACTTCGCCCTCGACCACCGCCATCTGTGGATCCGCATGCCCAGCCAGTGGGCGGTCCTGCGCATCCGCGCCACGGTCATCGCCGCCATCCGCGAATGGTTCGACACCCACGGTTTCGTCAACATGGATACGCCGATCCTGACCCCGGCCGCCGTGGAAGGCACGACCACGCTCTTCGAGACGGAATACTTCGACGAGGGCAAGGCCTACCTGTCCCAGTCGGGCCAGCTGTACAACGAGGCCAACATCATGGCCTTCGGCAGGGTGTACTGCTTCGGCCCCACCTTCCGGGCCGAAAAATCCAAGACCCGCCGCCACCTGACCGAGTTCTGGATGGTCGAGCCGGAAGTGGCCTTCTGCGACCTGGACCAGCTGATGGAGATCGAGGAGCAGTTCGTCACCCACATCGTCCAGCGCGTGCTGCGCGAACGCATGCCCGAGCTCAAATCCCTCGGCCGGGACGTCAGCCGCCTGGAAAAGATCGAGCCGCCCTTCCCGCGCATCTCCTACGACGAGGCGGCGGAGAAGATCCAGGAAATGTACGCCGCCGAAACGGACCCGGAGAAGAAGGAGCTGCTCAAATTCGAGTGGGGCATGGATTTCGGCGCTCCGCACGAATCCGCCCTGACCGGCCTGTACGAGAAACCGCTGCTGGTCTACGGTTACCCGACCGTGGTCAAGGCCTTCTACATGGAACCCTGGCCCGGGCGCCCCGAAGTCTGCAAGTCGGTCGACCTGCTTGCGCCGGAAGGCTACGGCGAGATCATCGGCGGCTCGGAGCGCATGTCCAGCCCGGACCTGCTGCTGCAGCGCATCCACGAGCACCAGCTGCCGGAGGCGGCCTATCAATGGTACCTGGACCTGCGCCGCTACGGCTCGGTGCCGCATTCCGGATTCGGCATGGGCGTCGAACGCACCGTGGCCTGGATCTGCGGGATCGAGCACATCCGGGAAGCGATCGCCTATCCGCGCACGATCAAGCGGGTTTACCCCTAGAATGCCCGGGGCGTCCCAGTGGACGCCCCGGCTGTATTAATCTTTATCTACCCATCCCATCCTGTTTATGGTATAAGACAAGTGCCCTGCTGTGCTCGCGATGCTGCACCCCCGTTCTGAGCCAACACCTATTAACAGGGCCCCGATCTCTCGAACGCAACGCGATAGGCCTCGGCCAAGGCGGAGCAACCGGGTAGGGGTCCGACCTGCTTCGGCAGGTTCAGAACTTTGCAGCACACGGCATCTGCGGGGTCTTATTTTAAGTTGACACGCACATGGATTGTATGTACAATCGGGCGATGTTCGCCCACAATTGAATAGCTGGAGAATCAGCGGCTGAGTCCCGCCACGGCGGGATGACGAGGTGGAGGTTCCTCCTGGCGACAGGAGGCGAAACTCGGGCAACCGGGCGAAAATCGGATCGATCAGCGGATGCCTCCGGAGCCCGTTCACAGGCTCCTTTCTCCCTTCCGGAACAAGCGCACACGCGCCAACCGGGTTAAAAAAAACCCTGTTGCGCGAACGCACAAAACCGCCCGGCAACGGACGGGACAAATGCGGCGCAGTGATTGGCAAGCATGCTTGCCATGTTGGCTGGAAGGGCTGCCCATTCTTCAGACTTGCTCCACGAGAAGGCACGCCCAGGCGTGTCTTTTTTGTTTGCCCGGAGGATGCTTATGTCCATCTTCATTCGTCCTGCAAGACGCTCGGTCCAACCGCTCGACCTGTCCTGGCCGATCCCGCTGCCGCGTTCGCGAGGCTTCCAGCGTCCGCCGGAGAGGCGGAGTTGACCTCCGCCCCGTCCGGCTGACCTCTGTCCGGGAATTTGCCCCAGTTCGGAATCGACTGCTCATTCAGGAAAGGGAAATATGGATACCAAGGATCTGCTCGCCCGCGTGAAAGCGGACAACATCAAGTTCATCTCCTACCAGTTCACCGACGTGACCGGTGCGGTCAAGAGCGTCGACGCGCCGGTCAACCAGCTCGAAACCGCCCTGGAGGACGGCGTCTGGTTCGACGGCTCTTCGGTGGAAGGCTTCGCCCGCATCCAGGAAAGCGACATGCATTTGATCATCGACCCGGATACGTATGCCGTCCTGCCCTGGACCGCGCCGGAGTTGCGCCGGGCGCGCCTGTTCTGCGACATCCACACCCCGACCGGGCAGCCCTTCGAAGGCGACCCGCGCGGCGTGCTCAAACGCATGCTGGCCAAAACGGCGGAGCGCGGCTGGACCTATAACGTCGGCCCGGAGCCGGAATTCTTCCTCTTCCGCCGGAACGGCGGCGAGAAGATCCATCCGGTGCCGCATGACATCGGCAGTTATTTCGACTTCTCCGCCGATGACGAAGCGGTGCGCGTGCGCACCGAGTTGATGGACGCCCTGGCCGGCATGGGTCTGGAAGTCGAGGTCGGGCACCACGAGGTCGCCATCGGCCAGCACGAGATCGATTTCCGCTTTGCGGATGCCCTGCGAACCGCCGACAACGTCCTGACCCTGAAATACACGGTCAAAGCGATCGCCGCCAAGCACGGCCTGATCGCCTCCTTCATGCCCAAGCCCATCTTCGGCATCAACGGCTCGGGCATGCACTGCCACCAGTCCCTGTTCGACGATAAGGGCAACAACGTCTTCTACAACGAAACGGACGAGTACCACCTGTCCGACACCGCTTACTCCTTCATCGCCGGGCAGCTGGCGCATGCACGGGCGCTGGCCGCCGTCGTGGCGCCGAGCGTCAACTCCTACAAGCGCCTGGTCCCCGGGTACGAGGCCCCGGTCTACATCGGCTGGGCCCAGCAGAACCGCTCCGCCCTGATCCGCATCCCGCGCTACACCCAGGGCCGCAACAAGGCCATGCGGGCGGAACTGCGCTTCCCGGATCCCTCCGCCAATCCATACCTGGCCTTTGCCGCCATGCTCGCGGCCGCCCTGCACGGGATCGACCGCAAGCTCAAACCGCCCAAGCCGCTCAACAACATCAACGTCTACCATCTGGACGAGGACGAGCGCGCCAAGCTGGGGATCGCCTCGCTGCCGGGTTCGCTGGCCGAAGCGCTCGACGAACTCTCCCGCGACGAGGTCATCCAGTCCGCCCTCGGGCAGAACGTATATGAATCGTTCCTGCGCGCCAAGCGCAGTGAATGGGACGAGTTCCGCATCGGCGTGACCGACTGGGAGCTCGAACGCTACCTCGAGAACGCCTGATCCAACTTGGTCTGAGACAGGGAGCGGCCGGCGCTGCCGGCCGCTCCTTGTGTTCATGCGAGCAAGAAACGGGTGGTGTGTTCCCGGTGACAGCGATAGAATGGGCACACTTGGGAGTAGTCAAAATGAAACTTCGTATCGGTATTGCTCTGCTGACGATCTACATTATTTGGGGCTCCACCTACCTGGCCATCCGCTTCGCGGTCGAGACCATTCCACCCTTCCTGATGGCCGCCACACGTTTCCTGATCCCGGGCTTGCTCCTGGTCGGCTGGCGCTTGCTTTCCGGAGATCCCTTTCCCTCCCGCCGGCAATGGGCCTCGGCAGCCATCATCGGCCTGCTGCTCCTGCTGGGCGGCAACGGGCTGGTCTCCTGGTCGGAGCGGCGGATCGACTCGGGCATCGCCGCCCTTCTCGTCGGGACCGTTCCCATCTGGATGGTGCTGGTCGACTCGCTGTTCGTCAACCGGCGCGCGCCCCACTGGCTGGGCCTCGCCGGATTGCTGACCGGTTTCCTGGGCATCGTCCTGCTCGTCGGACCGGACGACCTGCTGCGCGGCGCCAGTCACTATGACCTGCTCGGGATCGGCGCGGTCACCCTCGGCGCGCTGCTCTGGTCGATCGGATCCGTCTACAGCCAGAAAGCCTACCTGCCGCGCTCCCCCCTGATGGGCACCGGCATGGAAATGCTGGCCGGTTCGGCCGGCCTGTACCTGACCAGCCTGGCCGCCGGAGAATGGAAAACCTTCGACATCACCACAGTGGCTGCGCGTTCCTGGCTGGCGCTGCTCTACCTGATCGTCTTCGGCTCGTTGATCGCCTTCGTCGCCTACACCTGGCTGCTGCGCAATGCCCCCGTTTCGCTGGTTTCGACCTACGCGTATGTGAACCCGCTGGTGGCGATCCTGCTGGGCGCCTGGCTGGCGCAGGAAACCCTGACCCCGGATGTGATCCTGGCCGCCGCAATCATCATCGGCTCCGTGGTGCTGGTCAACCTGGGACGGCAGAAGCAGGCGCCCCCGCCGGCGGTCCTCTCGGCCGATTAAAACCGAAGGTGCGGATTGCATCCGCACCTTTTTGATTCCAGAATGGCCTGCCAGGGCTCAGAACGCAAAGGGGTTGAAGCGGGTCTCCCGGTCGTAGACATCCTCGCCCTCGGAGCGTTTCAGCGCCCGCACCAAAAGGTAGGTGAACGGGGTCATCAACACCTCGACCGCGACCTTGAACAGGTAATTGGTCAACGCCAGGGTCAGGAACAATCCCCAGGGGAAAACGCCGAACAGGCTGGCGATGACCACGAACACGACCGTATCGACCAGCTCTCCGACGAGCGTGCTGCCGATTGTGCGCGTCCACAGCCAGCGGCCGCGGGTGAGCACTTTCATTTTCGCCAGGATGAACGAGTTGGAGAACTCACCCGACCAGTATCCGCCCAGGCTGGCCAGGACGATGCCCCCGCTGGACATCCCGCCCAGGATGGCAACATAGGCGGCATCCCCGGCGTAGCCCTGCCACTGGGCCTCCCCCGGCATCCGGCCGACCAGGGAGAATACCCCTGCGCTGAGCGCCAGACAGGCAAATCCGGCCCAGATCACCCGGCGGGAAGCCTTGTAGCCGTAAACCTCGGTCAGGATGTCCCCAAAAATATAACTGACCGGGAACAGCAAGGTGCCGGCATCGAAGGCCAGCGGGATCGCGCCGAGGCGGATGCCCCAGTCCACGATCTTGGCCGAGGAGGCGATGTTGCTGACGATCAGGACCGTGATGAATACGGCCATGATCAGATCGAGATAGCGATACGGCTTCATGCCTGCCTCCGCTCAGCCGGCCTCAGGCCGGACCTTATCCACCATCCGACAGTAGGAGCACAGGCCGGGCGCGGACGTGGGCTGGCCGCAGCCGGAACAGGCATGCAGTTCCGCCCGGACCTGTTCGACCGGCGCGAAGAGCCCCTTTTCGCGTGCTTCGAGGAAGGACAGGTAGAACGACAGCTTGGCGCCCGGGCGGTCGTTTTCCAGCCGGTTGAGGATTTCCTTGTAATAGATGGAGGTCGAGCCGACGGAATACGGGCACTCGTCGTAGATGTATTCGATCCCGCTGACCAGCGCGTAGGCGGTCATCTCCCGCTCGTAGAAGCGGCACAGCGGCTTGACCTTGCGCGCCAGCCCGGGCGATTCGGGCAGCACCGGGCCCTGGCGCAGCAGGTATTCCCCGGCCCAGATCAGGGTGTTGCCGAAAAGGACCGCAGCCTCGTCGTCCAGGTTGTGGCCGGTCGCCAGGACGTCGTAGCCCAGGTCACGCGCGATGCGGTTCATCTCGTGCCGCTTGACCAGGCCGCAGGCCGAGCAGGGTTTCTCCTGGCCGCGGTGGGTCTTCGCGGCGATCTCGGGGATGCTCGCCCCGGTTTCCTGTTTGACGTCCACGACGTGAAGTTTCAGACCGCGGCCGGCCGCAAAGGCTTCCGTCAGCCGCTGCGACTCGGACGAGTACGCAAGGCCGCCATCGATCCCCAGGGAGATGTACAGGCCGTCCGCCTGGTAGCCAAGGCGGACCAGGATGTCCCACAGCGAGAGCGAATCCTTTCCTCCCGAGACCGCCACCAGGATCTTCTCGCTGGGCTTGAACATGCCGTACTTCTTGATGAAGCGCGCCGTCTGCTCGGGGATCCATTCCAGGAAATGCTCCCGGCACAAACCCATGTGGTGCTGCGGCATGTTGATGACCGCTTTTTGCGTGCACTTGCGGCACTTCATTCAGCCTCCGGAGATGACCGAGACCAGCTTGATGACCTCCCCATCCTTCAGCAGTTCATCTTCGGTGATCATCTCGCCTGCACGCGTGGCGATGACCGACTCGGGCAGGACACTGATCTTCTTCAAGGCATCGATCAGCGCCATGCCGGGACGCACCTGATATTCCTGATTGCGCAGCACAAGTGTGACCATGACCTCCTCCGGGGGACGAATTTTACCATGTCTGTCCAAATCAAGACACGCCTGATCCCGCCGAACAAATGACCGCCTAATGGCGGTCAGCGACGGGCTTCAGGTACTTCGGCGGATGGCAGCGCTCGGCCGGGTATTCCCCCCGGTAGGCCTCGGGCAGCAGGCAGGCGATCTGGCACATGATCTCGTCGGCGATCTGCTGGCGCACCTCCCCGCTCACCTTTTCCCCGTTGGTGTCGACGCGGAACGGCTCTCCGGTACGGATGTGGAACCCGGTGCGTTTGAAACGGGACAGGTTCCGCCGGAAGTCCTCCACCCCCCAGTGCGCCGCCGGCAGGATCGGCGCTCCGGAGCGCAGGGCGAGCGTGACCACGCCGGGCTGACCGCGCAACAGGCGTCCGTGGCGGGAACGGGTCCCCTCCGGGGCGATCGCCAGGATGTCGCCGGCGTCGAGCACCTGCAGGCAGCAGCGCATCGCCTCCAGGTCCGCTTCGCCGCGGCGGACGGGAATGGCATCCCACTGGTCGAAGAGCCAGGCCATCAGGGGGGAATCCCAGGTCTCCACCTTGGCCAGGCCGACCACCCGGCGCGGCTGCAGGTGGGCAAGCAGGAGCGGGACCTCGATGGATCCGATATGGTTGAAGACGACGATCAAGGGACCGCGGTGCGGAAAGCTGCGGAACGGTTCGCGGTCGATCCGGCACACCGCGGAGGTGATGCTGCGGATCGCCTGATTGACAGCCCAGTGAACGATCGGCATCAGGCTTTGCTGGTGATGAATTCGATCTGCTGCGGGAGCAATTCGATCTCCAACTCGTGCCCCTGCACACAGACCGTTTCCCCGTCGCAATGGACCGGCAGCGTGCCGCGCACGGCCGTCACTTTTACCTTGCGGGCCTGCCCGGTGCTGACTTCCTTCTGCGTCGCCTGGGTGCCCTTCATAAAATAGGGGATCAGGCCGAAGATGCGCAGCTGGCTGGCCGAGCGGGCGATGCACAGGTCGAATTTCCCATCGCCGGGATCGCCGTTCGGGGCGAAGAAGAATCCGCCTCCCATGCGCCGGCCGTTCATGATCGAGATCATCAGGGGAGACAACTCGACCTTCTGATCATCGTAGGTCAGTTCGACGCCCGGGGCCTTGTAATAAACGAAGATCGTTTCGATGGCTGCGATCAGGTAGAGCAGCAGGCCGCGCATCCAGCGGATGCGGGCGGCGACAAAACCGGTCGCGGCGTCGAATCCGATCCCGACGCCGTTGCCGAAATAGCGGCCGTCCGGATAGTCCCCGCCTTTGACGATGCCGACGTCCATGCGCCGGCGGAAATCCTGCGACAGGAGCTGGCAGCCGGCCTGGATGCCCTGCGGGATGCCCATGCCGAAGGCGAAATCGTTGCCGGTGCCGACAGCGATCTGTCCCATGGCCGTCTTGTTGAAACCCGCCTGCCTGGCTTTCATCAAGCCATTCAGGGCCTCGTTGGCGGTGCCATCACCGCTGGCGACGACGACCACCTCGACCCCGCGGCGAGCAGCCTGCTCGGCCAGTTCTGCGGCGTGCCAGGGACGTTCGGTCAAGACAAGTTCATAGTCCAATTTCCGCTGCTTGAATTCCGCCTCCAGTTCAGGCAGGGATCGGCCGGCAAGTCCGCGGCCGGAGGTCGGGTTGACGATCAGATAATAGCGAGGCATAGGCGTCTCCTGTGACAATATGTTGTATTGTACATGAGAACCCCGGGAAAGGAACCCCGTTTCTGTTACAATTTATCCGCCATGTTGATCCTCGCGACCGTTTCCATCCTGCTGCTGACGGCACTGAGCTTGTTGCTTCTACGCGCTCTGCGGCCGGGATTCAAGTATCCCTGGATGGTGGCCGTCTCGGGAAGCAGCCTGGCTTTGCTGAGCGTCTTCCTCTGGCAGTTACGCTTCCCGGATACGCTCGCCCTGGCGCCCTGGCAGACGGGTGGCGGAGCGCTGGTCTTTCCCGCCTGGGTGGCAGACGGGAGATCCTGGCCTTATGCCCTGGCCCTGCAGGCCCTCACCGCCGCCGTGATCTGGACTTCGGTCGTGCGCAACGAAAATGAACCCACGATCTGGGCGGGGACGCTGGTGCTTTCCGCGGCGGGAGTGAGCGCGGCCGCCGCCGGCAATCTGGTGACGATGATCCTTGCGTGGGCCGCGATCGACCTGATCGAACTTGGCATCCTGCTGCGTGCCATGGACGGCGCTGAGCCGGTCAAAAGCGCCATCCTGGCGTATGGATTCCGCCTGGTCGGGACGCTGATCGCGATCTGGGCCCTCCTGGATGCGGCTTCCCGCGGCCTGACGGTCAGCTTCGATGGCGTCCCAGCCAGGACAGCCATCCTGTTGATCCTGGCAGCCGGCTTTCGTTTGGGGGTTTTCCCGCTCCACGTGCTCTTCGGTCAGGATAACGTCCTGCACCGCGGTTTCGCGACCGTCCTGCGCATGGTTTCCGCCATCACCGGCCTGGTCCTTCTGGCCCGTCTGCCTGGGCAACTGCCGTCCACGCTTTTCCCCATCCTGCTTACCCTTCTGGCCGCGGTCGCGGCGATCTATTCGGGCTGGATGTGGCTGCGCTCTTCGGACGAAGTTGTCGGTCGTCCCTTCTTCATGCTCGGCATGGCCTCCCTGGCGGTCGCCGCGGTTTTGCTCGGCAACCCGTCCGCGAGCCTGGGCTGGGGAACCGCTCTGCTCCTGACCGGCGGCGCCCTGTTCCTGTACTCGGCCCGCCAGCGAAGTTATTTCTGGTTTCTCCTGTTCAGCCTGTGGCCCGCGCTGACCCTGCCGTTCTCCCTGACCGCGGCCGCCTGGTCGGTCGACAGGCCCGGCGGCGCCCTCTTCCTGCCTCCCCTGGCCTTGGCCCAGGCCCTGCTGATCGCCGGGTGCATCCGCCACATGCAGCACCCCGGAGAGACCAGCCTGGAATCGCAGGAGCGCTGGTCGCGGGTCATTTACCCGATCGGCCTCGGACTTCCGATCCTGACCGGCATCCTCCTGGGTCTCTGGGGATGGGAGGGGGCGCGCAACCCCGGCACTTGGTGGCTGGGTATCCTCCAGGTGCTGCTTTCCGCCGGCGTGGTCCTGCTCGCGGACCGTTTCCTGGCCGGGATCAAGCACTCGGTCCCCGCACGCTGGACGAGTGCCTTCCGCCTCGGCTGGCTTCCCACTGCGATCGTTCGTTTCTACCGGACAACGGGCCGCCTGGCCGCACTGGTCACTTCCACGCTGGAAGGGGATGGCGGACTGCTCTGGTCATTCCTGCTGCTCGTTCTCATCCTCTCCCTGCTGGCCACCGGAGCGAGGCAGCCATGAGCGCGTTCGTCTCCTGGATCGCCTTTGGTCTCGCCCTGGCTTGCGGGGTTTCCCTGTTCCTCAGCCGCAACTGGCGCTGGATCCTGGGCTGCCTGGCCGGTCAGTACCTGGCGCTGTTCCTCCTGGTGCAGATCACCCTGCCGCTCTCCTCCGCGGCGGCGAAACTGGTCACGGGCTGGATGGCGTCCACCATCCTGGCGATCGCCCAGATGAACACTGGCCAGGTGGAAAAAAGCGAAACGAACTGGCCGCAGGGCCAGTGGTTCCGGGTCCTGACCTCCGGCATCGTGCTGCTGGTCACGCTGGCGCTGGCCCAGCGTTCGCTGGACCTGCTCGGCATCAGCCTGCCGGCAGCCTGGACGGGTTTCTTCCTGATCGGGATCGGTCTCCTGCAGCTGGGTGTCACCGGCCAGCCATTTCGGGTGGTGCTCGGCCTGCTGACCACCCTGAGCGGTTTTGAGATCGTCTATGCGGGCGTCGAGAATTCGGCCCTGGTCACGGCGTTCCTGGTGGTCATCAACCTGGGGCTGGCGATGGCCGGTTCCTACTTCCTCGCCCCGCTGGAGGAAGGCGCATGAGCGCTCCCTTTCTCTGGATCCTGCTGCCCCTGCTGCTGGCGGCTGCGCTGTGGTTCGTCAAGAACCAGCGCATCGCCGCATGGATCGCAATTGCCGTCCTGATCCTGCTGACCCTGACCGCATGGCTCCTGCCCGTGGACACGGTCATGAGCGTTGGCGGATTCTCGGTCAAGATCACGCCGGCCTGGGAGATCCTCGGCCGCCGCCTGGTGATCGACAACACCGTGACTCCCCTGCTGGCCCTGATCTTCGGGACGGCCATCCTGTGGTTCGCCAGCACGCTGGTCCTTACGCCGCCGCGCAGGGTCATTCCCTTCGGGCTGGTCCTGACCGCCCTGCTGGTGGCCTCCCTGACCGTCCAGCCCTTCCTGTATGCCGCACTGTTCATCGAGATCGGGGTCCTGCTGGCGATCCCGCTGCTGACCCAGCCGGGGAAACAGCCCGGACGCGGCGTGATCCGCTTCCTGATCTTTCAGACCCTGGCCATGCCTTTCATTTTATTTTCCGGCTGGCTGCTGACCGGGATCGACGCCAATCCCGGCAACCTGGGAACGGTCGCCCAGGCGGCCACCCTGCTCGCCCTCGGTTTTGCCTTCCTGCTGGCCGTCTTCCCGTTCTATACCTGGATCCCCTTGCTCGCGGAAGAAACCCATCCCTTCACTGCCGGTCTGCTATTCTGGCTCTTCCCGACCGCGACCCTGTTCTTCGGCCTGGGCTTCCTGGATCACTACGCCTGGCTGCGCGAATCGCCCCTGCTGGGGACCGCGCTGACCGCTGCCGGAGCCCTGATGATCGTCAGCGGCGGACTGCTGGCCGGCTTCCAGCGTCATCTGGGGAAAGTGATGGGATACGCGGTCATCGTCGAGATCGGCTTCTCTCTGCTGGCGGTCGGCCTGCGTTCCCGGTCCGGCATCGAGCTGTTCCTGATGCTGCTCGTCCCCCGGGCGCTTGGTTTGCTCCTGTGGACCTTCTCGCTGTCGATCCTGCAGGCCCAGGCCGGCGAGCTATCGCTCGACAACCTGAAAGCCGCCGGGAGACAATGGCCCTATGCTGCCGCGGGCGTCCTGCTGGGTTCGTTTGGGATCGCCGGTCTGCCCCTCCTGGCCGGTTTCCCGTCCCACCTGGCAGTCTGGGAAACCCTGGCGGCGGCTTCACCGACGGCATTCCCGTGGGTCTTTACCGGCAGCGCAGGCCTTATCCTGGCCAACATCCGCCTGCTCTCGACCCTGTTCGTCCCTGACGGTCCGATCGTCTGGATGGCCCGCGAGACGAAGGCGCAGAGGGTCCTTTCCGTCCTGGGGTGGGCGCTCCTGGTCCTGCTGGGCATCCTGCCCGCCTGGATGACCCCGTTCTGGAGCCGGCTTCCGGCGCTGTTCGAACATCTCGGACAATAGGCAGTATAATTTATCCAGCTTTTCTATCCCGGGATGGTCGCCGCTGGAGGCATTTCCATGGAATTCGAACAACTGATCAAGCGTCTGGAATGGCTGGACGAGGAACATCGCAAGGACAAGGCCGCGATCGAAGCGCTCGCGGACCGGCTGAAGGATGTCGAAAGCCAGTTGAAGACCCAGACCAAGAAGAACAAGGAACTGAACGGCCTCCTGAACGAGCTGGCGACCATGCCGGCGCGGATGAACCAGTTCGACACCGCCTTTGCCGGGCAGCGCAACAGCCTGGCGAAATTCGCCGAGGAGCTGGACCAGCGCCGGCAGGCCGATCAGGCGGAAGTCGATAAACGCTATCAGCTGCAATTCGCCGGCGTGAATCGATCCATCACCGATCTGAAAAAGATGAAGGATACCCTTTCCGAGCTGAAACGCGAGACCAAGGCGCGCGCCGACGAAGAGACCCGCCGCAACAAGACCCAGGCTGAATGGGAAGCGCGCATGCAGACCATGCTCAAGAGCGTCGAGGAGTTCCAGCGATCCTTCAAGGCGGCGGACGAGGTGCGGCGCCAGGATGCCAAACGCATGGCAGACCTGCAAGGCGAGATCGGCGCCCTGCGTAAACGGGCGGAGGACAACCGCGAGAAAGGCGACCTGCTCGCCGACGGCCTGCGCCGGGTGGAGACCCGTTTGAATGAGGTCCTGGCCAGCGAAAGCGACCGGAAGCAGGCCCAGACGGCGTTCTTTGAGACCCAGGCCAGGACGGGGGTCGAACGCGACCGCATGTGGAAGGAGCTGGAGGAGAATCTGGCCTCCATCCGAAAGCAGGCCCAGGCCATGGATCGCCACCTGCAGGAATGGGATTCGGTCCAGAGAGCGGTCAAGCGCGCCCAGGAAACCTACGAAGAGATCATCCAGAAATTCGAACGGCGCATCAACGAGATCACCGAAATGCAGCGCCTGGCCGAAGACCGCTTCCGCCAGGAATTGGTCACCTTCAAGGCCGACGACCAGAAGCGCTGGACCAGCTACACCCTGTCGCAGGAGGAGAGCCTGAAAGACACCCGCTCGGAGGTCGCCAAACTGGGCAGCCGCATCACCCAGCTCGAGGATATGTCCCAGACCCAGCAGGATATCCTGCAGCAGACCAAGGATGCCAACGAGCAGCTCTTCCAGGGCATGCTGGCCCAGATCCACGAATTGCTCTCCGCCTATGAGCGGATCATGAGCGCCAAATAATCCATCCCCCAGGGGCAGGTCTCGGACCTGCCCCTGCCGATCAGAGGCAGCATGCACGTCATCGGCACCGCCGGGCACGTGGACCACGGGAAATCCAGCCTGATCGCCGCACTGACCGGCACCCATCCCGACCGGCTCAAGGAAGAACAGGAACGCGAGATGACCATCGACCTGGGCTTCGCCTGGCTGACCCTGCCCGGCGGGGAACAGGTCGGCATCGTCGACGTGCCCGGGCACCGGGACTTCATCGGCAACATGCTCGCCGGCGTCGGCGGGATCGACGCGGCCCTGCTGGTCATCGCCGCCGACGAAGGCCTCATGCCGCAGACCCGCGAACACCTGGCCATCCTCGACCTGCTGCAGATCCCGGCCGGGGTCGTGGCGCTCAACAAAATCGACCTGGCGGCGGACCCCGCCTGGCTGGACCTGGTCGAGACGGAAATCCACGCCGCGCTGCAGGGAACCGCCCTGGCAGGCACACCCATCCTGCGCGTTTCCGCCCGCACCGGCGCGGGCCTGCCGGAACTGGTGCAGGGCATCGAAAGCCTGATGCGGGATCGCCCCGCCCGCCCCGATCTGGGCCGGCCGCGCCTGCCGGTCGACCGGGTCTTCAGCATGCCGGGCTTCGGGACCGTCGTCACCGGCACGCTGGCCAATGGACGCTTCTCCGTCGGCGACGAGGTGGAGCTGCTTCCCTCCGGCCTGCACGCGCGCATCCGCGGACTGCAGACGCACCGGACCCAGGAGGAGGTCGCCCTGCCCGGTTCGCGCACAGCGGTCAATTTAACCGGGGTGGACAACGACCAGGCACGCCGCGGGGAAGTGCTTGTCCGGCCCGGCCAGTACAGGACCAGCCAGAGGCTGGACGTGCGCATCCGGGTGCTCCCGGATGTGAGCGCACCGCTCCGCCATCACACCCAGGTCAAGCTCTTCCTCGGGACCGCGGAGGTCATTGCCGACCTGCGCCTGCTCGGCGTGGAGACGCTCGCACCGGGCGAGAGCGGCTGGCTGCAGCTGGAACTGCAGGACCCGGTCGTGGCCGTGCGCGGCGACCGCTTCATCCTGCGCCGCCCCTCCCCCGGGGAGACCCTCGGCGGCGGGACGGTCGTCGACCCGCAGCCCGCGGGCAGGCACAAACGCTTCGATGCGGAAATCCTGCGCAGCCTGGAAAGCATGGCCCAGGGATCCCCGGTGGAAGTCCTGCTGCAGGCCAGCCTGGCCCTCGGCGTGGCATTGACCAGGGACGTCATGGCCCGTGCCCACCTGGAAGCTGCCGCAGCCGAGAACGCCCTGGCGGAAGCGGTCGCCAGCGGGCAGATCCTCCAGCTCGAAGAGGCCCTCATCGCCGCATCCCGGTATGTGCAATTGCGGGAAAGCATCCTGGCTGCGCTCCAGGAGTACCACCGGGCTGCGCCGCTGCGCCGCGGCATGCCGCGCGAAGAGTTGAAGAGCCGGCTCAAGCTGCCCCAGCGGGCGTTCAACCTGCTCCTCGCCCGGCTGGCCCGGGAGGGCGAACTGGTCGAGGGGCTGAAATGGGTCTCCCGCCCCGAACACACGGTCCGATTCACCCCCTTTCAGCAGGTCAAGGTCGACAGGCTGCTGGCCCGCTTCGACGCCGCGCCAACAACGCCGCCTTCGGTGAAGGACTGTCAGGCCGAGGTGGGCGAAGAGATCTTTGCCACGCTGCTGGATGCAGGCACGCTGGTGGCCGTCTCCGCCGAGGTGGTCTTCCGGGCAGAAGACCACCGGGCGATGGTGGAGAAGATCCGCCAGGCGCTCGGGGAGAAAGGCCGGATGACCCTGGCCGAAGTGCGCGACCTGCTCGGCACCAGCCGCAAATACGTCCAGGCGCTGCTCGAACACCTGGACGCGAGCGGCTTGACGGTCCGGGAGGGGGACTTCCGCAAGCTGAAGGGGGGATGATCCGCCCGATCCTTGCCCGGCGATGACGAGCATGTCCTCGGTATCGGAGACGGGCGCGTCATGATCGTATCATCAGCCGTCATGATGGCATCATCAGCCATCATGATCGCATCATCAGCCATCATGATGGCATCATCGGCCGTCATGATCGTATCATCAGCCGTCATGATGGCATCATCCGTCGTCATGATGGCATCATCAGCCATCATGATGGCATCATCAGCCGTCCTGATCGCATCATCAGCCATCATGATGGCATCATCGGTCGTCCTGTTTGGATACCGGCACGCAATGGGGAGATCCTCCGTCCGGCGGGAACCGGCAGGCGTACATCTCCTGTATAATTTTCCTGTCGATCCGGACGGATCGGGGAGGATGTGAATGAGGCGGGACCGTTCCTGGCCAACCTTGCGTTTCGACCTGAAATTCGTCGGCTGGTGGCAGCCGGCCCTGGGGGCATTCCTGCTGGCGGTTCTCCTGGTCTTCATGCACCCGGCGGACCCCGCCGACCCCAACCGGGCGCATTACCTGCGCCGGGCGGTCGAGACGGTCGTGCCGCTGCTCTTCGCCGTGCAGGCCGCCTTCCTGCTCGGCCCCGACAACGAACCCGCCCTCGAACTGCTTGCTTCGTACCCCCGTCCGATCCCCAGGATATTTCTCGAGCGGCTGCGCCTGCCGGTGCTCCAGAACGCGGCGGTCGCGCTGGCGGCAATGCTGGCGATCGCCAGCGTGTGGGATCTCGAAAACCCGCTGCTCTCCCTGGTCCGCTGGCTGGCGGCCGGGATCGCCCTGGGCGGGGTGGCGGTCTTCACGGCACAGCTCACCCGCCAGGGCGTGTTCGCCACCCTGCTGGTAACCCTGCTGTGGGCCGCCAGCCTGTACGGCGGCGACGGGATCCTCAAGATCTGGAAATGGTTCTGGCCTTTTCACATCTATCTCCAGCCGGAGACACTCGGCCTGGAAACCTACCTGCTCAACCGGCTGGTGCTTGCAGTCGCCGGCAGCCTGCTGACCCTGCTCGCCCTGAAGTTTCTGGGGGACAGCGACCGGTTGCTGGGGACGCGCTAGGAGCTCAATGCTGCTGAAACGGATTCGCCAGGTCCTGGCCATCGCCCGCACCGAGTTCCGCATCGGCCTGCGGCGGGGTGCCGTCGTGGTCTTGACCGCCTTCATCGGGTTGGTCCTTGGAGCAGGGATCCTCCTGGTACCGGTCCTGAACATGCAAGCGGGCTCGCAATTCGACGAATTCAGCGCCGAACAGATCCGGTCCCTGGATCAAATGGGGATCACGGAGACGATCTTCCTGTCCCTGGAGCGCGACGAGAGCGCCGACTCCACCGCCCTTTCGTCCGTGCAGGCCTGGTTCCTCCTGTACCTGGGATTGCTGCTCCTGCCGCCTGCCACGGCGGGCTGCATCCCGGCCGACCGGCAGTTCGGTGTGCTGGAACTGCTGCGCAGCCAGCCCATCGACGGAACCACCTACCTGGCCGGGAAGCTGCTCGGGACGCTCGGGCTGGTGCTCTTCGTTGCCATCTTCCCGCTGCTGCTGTTTTTCGGCGTCCTGGAAGGGATGCTGATGATCACCTTCCAGCACGGCCTGCCCTTCTCCCTGATCGGCTTTTTCCTCCGGCTGGGCCTGCTGGATGGGGTGCCGATCCTGGTCAGCGGCGCGGCGCTGGGCGTGCTGGTTGGGATTGCCTTCCGCAGCCGGCGCACGGCTGTCTTCCCGGGCCTGCTGGCCGGCATCGGCGCCCTGTACATCTGGATCAAGGCTTTCCAGGCGCCGGGCGTCTTCGCCAACGGCATCGACCGGGCCGCCGCCTTTGTTTTCCAGGGCTATCGATCCCGCGCCGAGGCCGGCTGGGACCCGTATATCGAACCCGGCCTGACCCTGTTCCACTTGGAACTGCTGGGCTCCGAAGCCCCGCACGTCGAAACCGGGCAGGTGCTGCTGATGCTTGCAGGCCTCCTGACCGTCCTGCTCATCCTGGCAGTCTGCGCCCGCCTGTGGTTGAAATGGAAGGAAGATTTTTGATGATCACCGTCACACAGCTCACCAAAACCTACGGGAGGAAGGTCCAGGCCCTGCGCGGCGTGGACCTGGAGATCGGCAGCGGCATGTTCGGGCTGGTCGGCCCGAACGGGGCCGGCAAGACCACGCTGATGCGCATCCTGGCCGGCCTGCTGCGCCCGACCTCCGGGACGGTCAGCGTCCTGGGCCACGACATCAGTACCGGCAAAGGCAAGCTGGCAGTCAAGTCCGTGCTTGGCTACCTGCCGCAGGAACTGGGCCTCTACCCGGACCTCTCGGCGTACGAGTTCCTCGAGTATGTGGCCCTGCTGAAAGGGATCAACGACCGCGCCGCCCGCCGCAATCAACTCGACGAGACGCTCGAACTGGTAGGCCTGGCGGTGGATGCGAAACGCAGGCTGCGCACGTTCTCGGGCGGGATGAAGCGCCGGGTGGGCATCGCCCAGGCGCTGCTGGGTGACCCGCAGCTGCTGATCGTCGACGAACCCACCGCCGGCCTGGACCCGGAGGAACGCGTCCGCCTGCGCAACCTGCTGTCGGCAATGGCGGCGCGCTGCACCGTGCTCCTGTCCACCCACATCGTCGAGGACATCAGCCAGAGCTGCAGCCAGCTGGCAGTGATCGATCACGGCCGGGTGCTCTTCGGCGGCAGCCCTTCGGCGCTGATCGAGGCCGCCCGCGGCCGGGTCTGGACGCTGACGACAGCCGGCGAACCCCCGGAGGCGGACCTGCTGGTCGTGGCGACCATACACCTGCAAAATGCGACCCAGTACCGGGTCATCGGGAATCCGACGAAAGGATCGCAGGCTGTTCCCGCGGAGCCGAGCCTCGAAGATGGATACCTGTTCCTGATGCAGCAGGCCAAATCCGGCGCCTGAGTACAGGGTTGAAGAAAGAGGTAAAATTGCCCGGTGGCAGTCTTTTGCCCCGGGCAATGCGTTTCATTCGCGGCCAGATCCCATGCTGAGGAAAATCCCATGCAGCCCAGTTCCCCTTTCCGTTCCGTCCAAGCAAGCCTGAAAGCCGGCCTTTTGAGCATCCAGACCGTCCTGCTGGGAATCGCCAGCGCCGCGCTGGGCATCGCGCTCGGGGTGTACGCTTACCTGGGCACCTTCTCCCGCTATTATGCCGACGATTACTGCCTGACATCCGGCTTCCTGCAGGAAGGCTTCTGGTCCTCGCAGGTCAACCTGTATCGCAACTGGTCCCCACGCTTTTCCGTGGCCTTTCTGATCAATCTCTCCGAACTGTTCGGACGGAATTCGATCCGGGTCTGGACCGCCCTGGTCCTGCTGCTGTGGCTTGCCGTACTGGCCTGGGCGATCCTGCAGGTCTTCCGGCAGTTGCGGATCGACCTGTCGATCCTGCAGGGCTTCTTCCTGTCCGGACTGGTGATCTTCTACACGGTGCTCGCAGCGCCCAACCGTTACCAGGCGCTCTACTGGCGGGTCGGCCTGGTGACGTACACCGTTCCACTCGGCTTCCTGTCGCTACTCGTCGGGTTGATCTTCTTTTACTCCGGGCAGGCCAATCCTAGGAAGCGCGCCCTGCGCCTGCGCTCCGGTTTGGTCGCCCTGATCGCCCTGTTCGCGGGGGGGTTCTCCGAAACGTATGTCACCCTGCAGACGGGACTGCTGGCCCTCGGGATGATCGCGGCCTGGTTTTTCCTGCGCGGGGAGAGTAAAGTCATCTGGCGTCAACTCGTCACTGCCGGGTTCATCGGTTCGCTGATCGCCCTGGCGATCGTGATCGCCGCCCCGGGAAATGCGGTCCGGCTGGCAGCCATGCCAGAAAGACCTGGGATCGTGGATCTTGCCCGCATGGCAACTACCAACGCCTTCCTTTTCTTGTACATGTCTCTCGAGGATCACGCCTTCCAGAACCTCCTGCTCGTCGCGGTCCCGCTCGTCCTGACCGCCTCGCTGCTCTCCCGTCAAGCTGCCTCGCGGCGTCTCGACCCGGCCCCGCTCACCACTGCCCTGTTCCTCGTTCCCGTCCTGGCGTATCTGCTCATCCTGGCGGTCAGTACACCCAGCGCGTATGCCCAGTCCTCGTATCCGGAGGGCAGGGTCCTGATCGAGGCCCGCTTTGTCATGACCCTGATGCTGGCCGGACTCGGCATTGTTCTGGGGATGATCATCGCCCAGCTTTTCCGCTGGTCCGACCGGGAGCCGTCGCTCTGGCTGCATGCGCTGCTGCTGGGGATCTTCCTGCTCGCCTCGCTGTATCCGCTGTATGAAGCCAGGAAGGGCTTCCTCCAGATTCCCATTTTCCAGGAACGCGCCAGCCGCTGGGACGAGCATGCTGCGTCGATCCGGGAGGACCGGGAGCAGGGTATGCTTGAGATCAATCTACTGGACAGCCAGGCGGTCTCCTACGACGAGTTCAGCGGACTGCTCGAGCCTGGCGAGGATGCGCAGAACTGGGTCAATCAGTGCGCCGCCTCGTTTTACGGCGTCAGGAACCTGACCGTCAACGCACCCTGAAGATGGGGCTCGGTATGTGACGCCCCAATGCAGGACGCGGGAACAGCAAGCCTGTACCGGTCGGGTACGAAAAACGATCCCTTCCGGTGCAGGCACCTTTCACCAAGGAGGATAGCATGTGCGGACGCTTCACCCTGACCATCGATCCGACCGACCTGCAGGATGCGCTGCCAGGTTTTTCCTTTCCCGAAACGTTCACCCCGCGCTTCAACATCGCCCCCACCCAGCCCGTGCTGGCCCTGCCGAACGACGCCAGCCGGCGGGCGGATCTCTACGTCTGGGGCCTGATCCCCTCCTGGGCCAGGGAGGCCTCGATCGGCAGCCGGCTGATCAACGCCCGGGCGGAAACGCTGGCCGAGAAACCATCCTTCCGGTCGGCCTTTAAATACCGCCGCTGCCTGATCTTCGCCGACGGTTTCTTCGAATGGCAGCCGCTTCCGGGTGGGAAAGGCAAACAGCCCCATTTCATCCACCTGAGATCCGGCGAACCGTTCGCCTTTGCCGGCCTGTGGGAACGCTGGCAGCCTGCGGACGGCTCCGAGGTCCTCTCGACGACCATCATCACCACCGAACCGAATGCGCTGATGGCACCGATCCACGCGCGCATGCCGGTCATCCTGCCGCGCAATGCCTATACCCAGTGGCTGGAGCCCGCCCCGCAGGACCCTGCCGATCTCCAGCCGCTGCTGCGGCCCTATCCGGCCGAGGAGCTGGAGGCCTTCCCCGTCTCGACCCTGGTCAACAGCCCGGGCAACGATCGGCCGGAGGTGCTGGTTAAGGTGTAAAATCTGCAGGCCGCCTTCCCCAGGCGGCGTTTCCTGCCCATGAAACTCACCCAACGCTTCCCCGCACTGGCCTCCCGGGATTTTGTCATCTTCTGGGTCGGGCAGTTCATTTCCCTGATCGGCACCTGGATGCAATCCACCACCCTGCCCTACCTGGCCTACCGCATCAGCGGGCAGCCGCTGGACCTGGGCCTGATCGGATTCTCCGCCACGCTCCCGACCCTGCTGCTGGCCCTGCCGGGCGGTGTGATCGTCGAACGGCTGGACAAGCGCAAGACGGTCATCCTCCTGCAGGGGGTGATGCTGCTGCAGGCCCTGGCCCTGGCAGTGCTGACCTTCACCGGCCTGATCCGCATCTGGCACATCGTCCTGCTGGCCTTCATCCTGGGGACCGCCAATGCCATCGAGATCACCGCCCGCCAGTCGATGCTGGTCGAACTGGTCGGAAAGCCCGCCCTGCCGAACGCCATCTCGCTGCAAGCCACGATCTTCAACACCGCCCGTGTCCTGGGTCCTTCCCTGACCGCGGTCGTCCTGGTGCTGGTCAAGAACCAGGGCGAGGGCTGGTCCTTCCTGATCAACGCGTTCAGCTTCCTGTTCGTCATCCTCGGCCTGACCCTGGTGCGCACCCCCTACCGGATCGCCCCGCAGGACCGGCCGGAAGGCAGCAGCCTGGCCACGGAATTCCGCCAGGGCTGGGACTACATCCGCGGCGAGCGCGTCATCTTCGTGGTCATCCTGCTGGCAGCCCTGATCGGCTTTTTCGGCTTCCCGTTCAACCAGCAGATCCCGGCGCTGGCCCGGGATGTGCTCGTCCAGGCGGCAGATAGCGAGACGCTGGTCAAGGCCCGCACGAGTGCCCTCTACCTGGCGCAGGGCGTGGGCGCGCTGGCCGCCGCGCTGATCATCTCCGGCTTCAGCCAGATGCGCCGGAAGGGATTGCTGATGACGGTTGGCGAATTCGTCTTCGCCATCGGCCTGATCGCCATCTCTTTCGTCCGCCAGGTACCCCAGGCGCTGGTCCTGATCGGTGTGCTCGGCTGGTCGATGGTCTCGCAGTTGATGATGATGAACATCCTGATCCAGGTCAGCGTGCCGGACCAGCTGCGCGGGCGGGTCTTCAGCATCTACCTGTGGGCGCTGCAGGGGGTGGCTCCTTTCGGGAGCCTGTTCATCGGCTGGCTGGCGCAGACGGTCGGGGTGCCGCAGGCAGCGCTGTTGTGCGGGATCCTGTGCCTGACCGCCCTGGTCATCACCCACGGATCCAATCCGCTGGTGCGGAAAACAGTGGCTTAAGGCTGGATGAGAGGCCTGCTTGACGGTCATTTTTGCGCATGTTATGATGATTTTCATGAACGAAAAACCCCTGCAAAACCAGCCCGAAATCGAACGGCAGGAAGCCGAACCCGAGAAACAAAATCCCATCCTGCGTCTGGTGGAAACCCTGGCCCATCTTGGCTTGGGGGAGGCCTCCCTGCGGATCGGCACGAACGTGCTGACCCTGCTGGTGGTGCTCGCCGTCGTCCTGCTGATGCAGACGCTTTACCGCCAGTCCAGCCTGGGCTGGATGCCGGTCGCAGAGGAAAGCCCGGCCGCGACGGTGAACCCCGATCTGGTCGATCTGACCATCCCGCAAGTTGAACCGGTCAGCGTGGCCGGGATCGGGCGGGATGCCATGCCACATACGATCATCCCCTCCCGGCCACGGCTGGACGTGCTCGTCTATACCGTGCAGGAGGGCGACACGGTCTTTGGCATCGCCGAGAAGTTCGGCCTGCAGCCCAGCACGATCCTGTTCGGCAATTATGACGTGCTGAGAGACTCCCCGCACAGCCTGCGGCCCGGCCAGGAGCTGTACATCCTGCCCGTGGACGGCACCTACTACAAGTGGTTCGGCGCGGAAAGCCTGATCAAGGTGGCGGAAACCTTCGGCGTGGACCCGGAAGTGATCGTCAACTATCCCGGCAACCACCTGGACCCGGATACCATCGGCGACCTGAGCCAGCCGAACATCGCCGCCAACACCTGGCTGATCGTTCCCGGAGGGACGCGCCCGTTCACTTCCTGGACGGCCCCGGTGGGCATGACCCGCTCCAGCCCGGCAACGACGCGCGTGCTCGGCCTTGGCTCCTGCGGCGCGGTCAACGGCGGGCAGATCGGCTTTGGAACCTTCATTTGGCCTTCCCCGAAGCACTGGCTGTCCGGCACCCCCTACCGCCCGGACATCAACCATCGGGCCATCGACCTGGCCGCCCAGCTTGGGGATGCCGCCTATGCCACCGACGCGGGCGTGGTCGTCTATGCCGGCTGGAACGACTGGGGCTACGGCAACCTGATCGTGCTCGACCACGGCAACGGCTGGCAGTCGCTGTATGCCCACCTGAACGGCATCAACGTCAGCTGCGGGCAGAACGTCGGCCAGGGCGACATCATCGGCCTGATCGGCAGCACGGGCAATTCGACCGGCCCGCACCTGCACTTCGAATTGACGAACACTACATATGGTTATGTAAATCCTTTAGACTTTCTCCCCGCTCCGTAAAACCCGGTCCCCTGCCAGTCAGGGGACTTTTCTTCCTGTTCAGCCTTGCCAAAGATTCCCGCCTCGGCTATAATCCCCGTCGCTCCGGGCGCGTAGCTCAGTCGGTTAGAGCGCATCACTCACATTGATGAGGTCGGGGGTTCGAGCCCCTCCGCGCCCACAAGACCACTCTTGCAGTGGTCTTTTTGTTCCCATTGAAGTCCCCGGAAGGGGATGGAAGGCCGGGGCCCTCCGCGCCCACAAGACCACTCTTGCAGTGGTCTTTTTGTTCCCATTGAAGTCCCCGGAAGGGGATGGAAGGCCGGGGCCCTCCGCGCCCACAAGACCACTCTTGCAGTGGTCTTTTTGTTCCCA